>MDTA01090266.1_pt1 | contig 15577 bp, 15 predicted proteins | sample 811151 | NCBI WGS metagenome assembly MDTA01 (sample SAMN05326648, study PRJNA326480) | marine metagenome | isolation source: seawater | place: Indian Ocean: South | collected 2010 | reverse complement strand
CACTAAGGACAATATTGCCAAGGCGGTTGAATTGTCCGGTGCGCGTATTGTGGATACGTCTTCTGGTGTTGAAGATACCCCCGGCCGCAAGAATGTTGAAAAGATAGCCGAATTTTTGCGCACAGTCTCTGAAATAGACTAAACTGGCGGCACTCGTTGGACTTGCCCCGTGTCGTGGTTTAAGACCGCGTTTTAGTTTGAACCACTGCAGGAAAGCGGCACCCGTCTCATGACCGCAAATCAGCAAACGAATACCTATCGAAGTGGCCCGGACGACGAAGGTCATTTTGGCATATTTGGCGGACGTTATGTCGCTGAAACTTTGATGCCGCTTATACTTGAAGTCGAAAAGGCTTACGATGCGGCGAAGGCCGATGTCGGTTATCGAGAAGAGATGGACCGTTATTTAAAACACTACGTTGGCCGTCCGAGTCCGCTCTACCTGGCCGAACGCCTAACCGCGCATTTTGGCGGTGCGAAGATCTATTTAAAGCGTGATGAGCTCAACCATACGGGGGCACATAAAATAAACAATACGATTGGCCAGATACTGCTGGCCCGTCGGATGGGTAAGAAGCGCATTATTGCTGAAACAGGCGCTGGCCAACATGGGGTCGCGACCGCCACTGTATGTGCGCTCTTTGATCTGCCTTGTGTTGTCTACATGGGGGCTAAGGATATTGAACGGCAAAAGCCAAACGTGTTTCGGATGAAACTGCTTGGTGCTGATATTGTGCCTGTTGAGAGTGGATCAAATTCTTTGAAAGACGCAATGAATGAGGCATTGCGTGACTGGGTCGCTAACGTGGAGGACACCTATTACATCATAGGGACAGCGGCCGGACCGCATCCCTATCCTGCCATGGTGCGGGATTTCCAGTCGGTGATCGGTAATGAGGTTCGCGAACAAATGCAGAAAGCTGAAGGTCGCCTGCCGGATACTCTAATTGCTTGTATAGGTGGAGGATCGAATGCGATCGGCCTATTTCATCCATTTCTCGATGATTTGTCTGTACAAATGTTGGGGGTGGAGGCGGCTGGAAAAGGCCTCGATACGGGTGAGCATGCGGCGTCCCTGACAGGTGGTGCACCCGGCGTTTTACATGGTAACCGGACTTATCTGCTGATGGATGAAGATGGCCAAATCGAGGAAGCGCACTCGATATCTGCTGGATTGGACTATCCGGGTATTGGGCCTGAGCATTCTTGGCTGAAAGAAATCGACCGCGTCCAGTATGTCTCTTCGACGGATACCCAAGCGCTCGAAGCGTTCCAGCTATGCTCGCGTTTGGAGGGTATTATTCCGGCTCTTGAGCCATCGCACGCCTTGGCACATGTTGGACGTATCGCGGGCGCTCTGCCGAAGGATCATTTGATCTGCATGAACATGTGCGGCCGCGGCGATAAGGACATATTCACTGTTGCCGAAGCGCTGGGGCAAGATTTATGAGCGGCGAGCAGGAGCTTGGCCGGATCGAGCGGTGCTTTGCTACTCTTAAGGCAGAAGGCCGGGGCGGCCTCATTACATTCGTAACCGCCGGCGATCCAAACAAAGCTATTTCACTCGAAATTATCCGGGGTCTTCCTGCGGCAGGCGCCGACTTGATTGAGCTTGGTATGCCGTTTTCCGACCCAATGGCTGATGGACCGTCGGTCCAGGCATCGTCATTGCGTGCGTTGGCGAATGGAGCGTCGTTACGCAGCACGCTGGCGTTGGTTCGGGCATTCCGGGCAGAGGACGATAACACGCCAATTATTCTTATGGGCTATTATAACCCAATCTACATTTACGGCGTTGGGGCGTTCCTTCGTGATGCGAAGGAGGCCGGAATTGACGGTTTGATTATGGTCGATTTACCGCCGGAAGAGGATGCAGAACTTTGCTTGCCGGCGATTGAGGCGGGTATCCGGTGGATTCGTTTGGCGACACCAACGACAGATGAGGCGCGCCTGCCAAAGGTCCTGAATAACGCCAGTGGTTTTATTTATTATGTCTCCATTCTTGGCATTACGGGGACTGCATCGGTGCCTGAGCAAGCTACGCGAGAAGCCGTGGCCTATTTAAAATCCCACACTGATTTACCCATCGCAGTTGGGTTCGGGATAAAGACGCCGGAGGCGGCGGCGAGCATTTCGCGCAATGCTGACGCGGCTGTCGTTGGTTCTGCCATTGTTGATCGTGTTTTAGATGGGCTTGACAAGAACGGTTTGCCTGGGCCTGAAACGGCGCAACATGTGCTCGATTTCGTCCGTGAGTTGGCCGACGGAGTGCGAAGAAAATGAGTTGGCTCACGAACTTCGTTCGGCCAAAAATACGGGCCTTGGTCAAGCGCAGGGATGTGCCTGATAACCTCTGGACGAAGTGCAGCAGTTGCGACTATATGATTTTTCATCGCGATCTCGAAGCCAATCTGCACGTCTGCCAGAACTGCGGCCACCATATGCGAATTCCATTGGTGGAACGACTGAGCATGCTATTTGACGAAGGAAAATATACCCGCATCGGATTGCCGGATGTTGTTGGTGATCCACTCAAGTTTCGAGACGACAAGAAGTATACTGAGCGGCTCAAGGAAGCGCGTAATAAGACGGGGGAACCGGATGCTGCCATTGTGGCGCATGGGAAGCTAGATGGCGTTGATGTGGTAATTGCCGGTCTTAATTTCCAATTCATGGGCGGGTCCATGGGGCTAGCCGTTGGTGAAGCCTTGGTGTCGGCTTCGGAATTAGCAGTCAAACGCAGTGCACCCCTGATCGCGATTACTGCATCGGGCGGTGCCCGCATGCAGGAAGGGGCACTGTCTTTAATGCAGATGCCGCGGACTGTAATAGCGGTACAAATGGTAAAGGAAGCTGGTTTGCCCTATATCGTTTTGCTGACTGACCCGACGACGGGTGGTGTGTCTGCAAGCTTTGCGATGTTGGGTGACGTCCACATCACAGAGCCCGGGGCAATGATCGGTTTTGCAGGCGCCCGTGTGATTGAGCAAACAGTGCGTGAAACACTGCCTGAAGATTTTCAGACGGCAGAGTATCTGCTAGAGCACGGTATGGTTGATATTGTTGCGAAACGCCCGGAGCTGCGTGAGACGTTGGCCCGTGTCGTGCGTTTGTTACGTTATCCGCGATCTGAGACCAAAGAGAAGGGATCGTTGCTGCTGGCAACGGGCGCCTAAGGGCGGATCATTACGGTGGCGAAGAGTGATGCCATTCTGGAGCGCTTGTTACGTCTCCACCCCAAGAAGATCGATCTTTCTTTAGGCCGCGTCCTAAAACTCTTGGAACTGCTTGGCTCTCCGCACGAAAATCTGCCACCAGTGGTCCATGTGGCCGGTACCAATGGAAAGGGTTCGAGCATAGCCTTTATGCGGGCCATGTTGGAGGTTGCTGGCTATCGCGTGCATGTTTATTCCTCGCCGCATCTTGTTCGCTTTAACGAGCGTATTCGACTCGCGGGCGAGCTGATTGCGGAGTCTGATCTCAGCAATTTGCTCGAAGATTGCGAGCGGGTGAACAAGGGTGAAGCCATTACCTATTTTGAGATCACGACAGCGGCGGCCTTTAAAGCCTTTGCCAGTATACCAGCAGATATCGTTCTACTTGAGTGCGGGCTAGGTGGGCGTTACGACGCCACCACGGTCGTTCCCCAGCCGGTTCTAACGGCGATCACACCGGTCTCGATGGATCATATGCAGTTCCTTGGTGATACATTGGCCGAGATTGCGAGTGAGAAGGCTGCTATTCAGAAACCTGGTGTTATTTCCGTCATTGGCGATCAATCCCCCACGCCGCTGCAAGTGATTGAAAATGAAGCGATGACGCGGGGTGCACTGCTCCATCGTATGGGTGTTGAATGGCATGTGCGGCGAGACTCTGAGCAGATGATTTTTGATGAATCGCGGCGCTTTCCTTTACCGGCATTGCCGGGACCACATCAGGTAACCAATGCTGGATTGGCGATCGCTTGTATCGATAATCTGGATGATTTTCATGTCTCGGACAATGCGATTGAACAGGGCTTAAAGACGATTGACTGGCCGGCGCGAATGCAGCGATTGATTTCCGGGCCACTAGTTGACACCCTGCCAAACGGCTGGGAACTCTGGCTCGATGGTGGCCATAACGCGGCGGCGGGTGAAGTCTTGGCAGCAGTTGCGGCAGATTGGGGGGCTGCGCCATTACACCTTATTTTTGGAATGCTCGACAGCAAAGAGCCGGTCGATTTTCTGCGCCCACTCGTCGAACGTGTATGCCATCTCTATGCGGTTGCCATTCCTGGCGAGGAATCCAGCCTCTCCGCCGACGCGGTGGCTACTGCCGCTAAAAGTCTTGGCATTGGCGCCACCCCCGCGGATAGTGTTGGCGCGGCAATCACAGCTATTCTTGGTACCGCTAATTTGCCCAGCCGCATTCTGATTTGTGGTTCTCTCTACCTTGCGGGTCAGGTCTTGGCCAATAACGTCTAAAGCGTATCCTCGCTGCCCAAGATGACTGTGCACTGGCTCGATAGTACTCCGCCGTTGCCATGAGCCAGAGTTAATTGGACGTTGTCCTGCTGCCGGTCGCCACATACACCTTGGATTTGGCGTGCGGCCTCGATCAGAACAAGGAGGCCATACATGCCTGGGTGACAATATGAAAGACCACCACCCGACGTGTTGACGGCTAGTTCGCCACCAGGCGCGATCCGACCACCTGAGACAAAGGCGCCACCTTCACCCTTCTTGCAGTAACCCAGGTCCTCAAGGAATAGAATGACGTTGATCGTGAAGGCGTCATAAAGTGCCAACACATCAATGTCGGCCGGAGTGATGCCTGCCCGTTCGAAGGCTAATCCACCAGATATAGCGGTACCTGTAGTCGTCAGGTCAGGCATCTGGCTAATCATCGCATGGGTGATCGCCTCGCCGGTACCAAGAATATAGGCCGGTTTCTGTTTAAGGTCCTTTGCACGCTCCGGCGTGGTAATAACGATCGCGCCGCCTCCATCGGTGACCAGGCAGCAGTCGCGTACAGTGAATGGGTGGCTAATCATACGCGCGTTCAACACGTCGTCGACGGTCAAGTCATCCGTCATAAAAGACTTTGGGTTGAGTTGTGCCCATTTGCGCGCCGCCACAGCCACCTCTGCTATTTGTTCGCGAGTTGTGCCAAATTCGTGCATGTGGCGCGAGGCGGCCAAGGCATAGGCGCTCGGCGGCATCATTGGTTTATAGGGGTCCTCATAGGGATTGGGTTCGCGCGCCGAGGCAGTTGATCGGCCTACCGTACGTTGGGTACTGCCATATGCGACGACGACGGTTTCGCACATTCCGGACTGGATGGCGGCCTGCGCATGTGTCAGATGGGCCATAAATGACGATCCACCTATCTGCGTCGAATCAAAATAATTTGGTTGGATACCAAGGTATTCGACTAGTGACATAGCGGCCATGCGCGATTGGCTTGCGGCTACGAAGATGCCATCAACATCGCCAAGTGTGAGCCCACAGTCGTTCAGAGCACGCATTGTGCCTTGTGCCATAAGATCAATGGGAGACATATCAGGTGCGACGGCGCCTAGGTCTGATTCAGCCGTACCAACAATGGCGGCATTTCCGCGTACCTTGCTCATTTAAATATCCTCCGCCAGGTCGAAGACCGGATATATAGGTTCATTTTCGGTGCCAGGCACCATACGGACTTTCACCCGCATCCCGACCTTTACATCAAGCGGATCGATGCCTTCGACACGGCTCATCATTCGGTAGCCTTCATCGAGATCAATTAGGGAAACATCGTAGGGGTCGCCGCCGCGGGGAAAAAGAGTGGTTGTCGAGTAGACAGTGCCCAAACCCTGACTCACCCTCCACTTAAGGTCTGTTGCGCCAGTGCCGGGCGCCGTTAGTCTTGGATAGAAAAACCCATTTCCATCAGGATCGACCTGATAGGCTAATTCACCTTTTTCACAATGCTCGCGAAAGATCGCGAGCGGTGACTTTTCCGCTGCCTCCAACATCTGCTTTTCCTTTTCTCGATTCGTTATCTTAAACAGTTGCCGCGATGACCGAATTATGGCGATCTCGCGTTCGCGCAAGCACGATCTTATGTTTCAAGATAAAAGTTCTAATCCGCCGCTGAAAGTTTCCTAATTTGCCGCAGTTTGATCGAGAGTATGGAAAGGGCGCCAGATCGTGAAAACAGCCGTCCACTCAAATATAATCAAACAATAACAAGTGAGCCTAATCACTAAAATTGATAATAGAATAGGTTCTTTATTAATTTTGGCAATTTGCCTGATAGCTCCGAATCCACCAACATGAGTGATATGAGCCTGTATTATGTGCAAAAGCTGCTTTACCGCTTTAATCGTGATGTTTCGATTCGTGATTGTTTCCACAAAGATCTCTGTGGCTTAATTCAATCGTTTGACCTTACAGATCAAGAGATTGAGGCAATAAGTGCACCGGATTTGGGGCTCCTATACGTCATGGGAGTCAATGGCCAAATTCTAGCTAATTTTGCGGCCTTACGGGGATACCCTTGGCCAGACTACATCGATGCCTTGGAGGCGGGGCTTAGATTATATGGACCAGTTCGTTCAGGAATTTATATGGAGACGGGGTATCAAGGGGTAAAAAACCATACTGCTGACATCTTGGCGCGAAAACGCGCTTCCAAAAAGGAGGAGTAGTAGATGACCCTTGTCTTCGCGGGACTTTGTTCGCACGGTCCAGGGCTGACGGGGCGTGCAGACCTAGCAGATCCTAATCAACTCATGGCTATGCAGGATGCATTTGATGAGATGCGGCGACGCCTAGAGGCGGCGCGGCCGGATGCATTGTTAGTAGTCGCCGCCGAGCATTTTGCGAATTTTTTTATGGATAATATGCCGAGCTTCGCGATGGGCATGGCCGAATATTATGACGGGCCCATTGAGGACCCATCCTGGCTTGGCATCGCGCCGGTGCGAGTGCCGGGCGTAAAGGAACTTTCGAACCGCTTAATCGTCGAAGTGATGCAAGAAGTAGACCTTGCCTACGCGGAGGAATGGAAACTCGATCACGGTATCCTTGTCCCGTTGCATTTCTTAACACCGGACCACCAATTGCCAATTGTGCCTGTGAATATCAATTGCCAAGGCCCTCCCCTGCCACCCCTTCATCGTTGCTGGATATTCGGCGAAGCGTTGCGGCGCGCAGTCGATGTATTGCCTGAACGTATCGCGATGATCGCGACCGGTGGTATTTCGCATTGGCCGGCGACACCCGATTCTGGGAAAATCAATGAAAATTGGGACCGTGCATTTCTGGATTGCGTTTTTCAACACGACCGTGAGGCGCTACTTGCGTATCGCGATGCAGATGTATATCGGGAGGCTGGGCAGGGTGGTTTTGAGATGCGAACTTATACGGCGCTATCCGGGGCGACACAGGGCTCAGAGGCGGACTTATTGCTATATGAACCAATCCCGATCTTTGCGGTGGGAGTTACAGTCGCCACGATGCGGGTCGAATAAAAAGGGGGGAGCGGCATGAGACCGGAGGACCGCATTGATGGCAAGAAACGACCATTTACAGGGGCGGAATATCTCGATTCGCTAAAGGATAGTCGCGAGATATACATCTATGGCGAACGGGTTGAAGATGTCACGACGCATCCTGCGTTTCGAAATTCAGCGCGGACTATGGCACGTCTTTATGATGCTTTGCATGATCCGAAGAAGCAGGCTGAACTGACCTGCGAGACGGATACGGGATCAGGCGGCTTCACACATAAATTCTTTCGTGTTGCCCGGTCGGCGGAAGACCTTGTGGGTCAGCGTGACGCCATTGCTGCTTGGTCTCGGATGTCTTACGGCTGGATGGGGCGCACGCCGGACTACAAGGCCTCTCTTATGAACACGCTTGGCGCCAATGCACCCTTCTGGGGTGACTATGCGGAGAATGCCAAAACCTGGTACCGCCGTGTGCAAGAAAGCGTGTGTTTCATGAACCACGCGATCGTAAATCCACCAGTAGATCGGCACAAAGCGGCGGATCAGGTAAAAGATGTTTTCATTACCATTGATAGGGAGACTGACGCGGGCATATATGTCTCAGGCGCCAAGGTTGTCGCGACGTCGGCTGCCCTGACCCATTATAATTTTCTTGGCCAGAATATGTCGGCGGAGATCACGGATGATGATTTGGCAGTGATGTTTATTGCACCTATGGATGCGCCTGGTGTGAAACTATTCTGCCGAGGGTCTTACGAGATGCAAGCTGCGACGATGGGAACGCCGTTTGACTATCCGCTTTCGTCTCGTTTCGATGAGAATGACGCGATCTTTGTATTTGATGACGTCTTCATCCCCTGGGAAGATGTATTGGTCCATCGTGATATAGATATGTTGATGAACTTTTATCCCTCGTCGGGTTTCTTTAACAACTTTACGTTCCAGGGCTGCACCCGTCTTGCGGTCAAACTCGATTTCATCGCGGGCCTACTCTACAAAGCCCTCCGTTCGACTGGGACCGACGAATTTCGCGGCGTGCAGATGCAGATTGGGGAGGTGATTGCTTGGCGCAATATGTTCTGGGCGATTTCTGACGCTATGGCGCATAACTGCCAGTCTTGGGTAGATGGCGCGGTCCTGCCGAATGGCCAATCTGGGACCGCTTACCGTGTTTTTGCGACTGAGGCTTATCCGAGAGTTAAGGAAATCGTGATGCAATGCGTTGCAAGCGGGTTGATTTACCTACCGTCCTCTGCCCTTGATTTTAAAAACCCCGATATCGACAAGTACCTGAAACAATTTGTCCGTGGGTCAAATGGCATTGAGTACAAAGAACGCATTAAGATAATGAAACTGCTCTGGGATGCAGTTGGTTCGGAGTTTGGTGGCCGGCACGAGTTGTACGAGCGCAACTACGCTGGCAGTAACGAGATGGTTCGATTTCAAACCTTCTTCAATGCACGCGGCTCAGGCGCCCTTGACGAAATGGTGGGCCTCGCTGAAGCCTGTATGGCGGAATACGACGAGAACGGCTGGCTCGATGATGATTATATTAATCCGCAAGATGTAAGCGCCATCGGGTATAGAGAATAGCGACCGTTACTTGGCCTCTCTGCTAACGGGGCTGAGGGAAAACCGTTTGTCTTGCGCGTCAGAGGCGTTATGTTCCCGTCTTCGAATTTGCCGAACCAATTTGGAAATTGATAAAATGAATAGCCATCGACCTGGCCGTCAGTTCCTTCACACGCCTGGCCCAACTCACATTCCCGATCGCATCCAGAATGCCATGCATGTGAAAGCGGTCGATTTTGCCAGCCCGGAATTCATGGATGTTGCAGTTGAATGTTTCGAAGGTTTAAAGCCCCTGTTTGGTCTGAAGGAGGGTGAGGTTTTTATTTACACCGCCTCAGGGCACGGTGCCTGGGAAGCGTGCTTTGTCAATCTCCTGGAGCCGGGTGACACGGTTTTGATGCCCGAGACTGGGCGGTTCTCTCGCGTCTGGGGTGAGATGGGCGAAGCACTTGGCTTGAAGATTGAAACGGCTGAAAATGATTGGCGGACCGCGATAAATCCGGGGGATATTGAAGAAAAGCTTCGGGCTGATACCGCAAACCAGATCAAGGCCGTAATGATGGTGCACACGGAAACAGCGACAGGTGTGACTTCAGACGTGCGTGCGGTGCGCCGCGCGATCGACGCGGCTGGTCATTCGGCGCTCCTGATTGTGGACGCCATCGCCTCCTGGCTTACAACCGATTTACCGATGGATGATTGGGGCGTCGACGTGGTGGTAGGCGCCTCACAAAAGGGCTTGATGTTGCCGCCGGGCCTTTCCTTCACCGCTGTCGGTCCAAAAGCCTTAGAACTTACGAAGGAGTGCAAGACTTTCCGTGAGTATTGGTCGTGGAGTGCGCGCCTTGGGTTCGAGCAATACCGACGGTTTTGCGGTACTGCGCCGGAGCATATGATCTTCGGCCTCCGGGAAGCCATTAAAATTATTGGTGAGGAAGGCCTTGAAAATCTCTTTTCCCGTCACGCACGCCTTGCGGATGCGGCACGCCTCTGTGTGACCGAATGGGCTAAGGGTGGGGCTTTGGAGTTCAATGCGTTGCGGATTGCAGAACGGGCTAACGGTCTGACCGTCGTTCGTGTGCGTGAGGGTTTGGACGCAGAGGAGATTCGTCGCACAGCCCGTGACATGTTTGACGTTGCCTGTGGTGGCGGTCTTGCGCTCCTCTCTAACAAGGTTTTCCGCATCGGCCATATGGGTGACATCAACGATCCGATGATCTTGGGTGCTTTGGGCGGTGTTGAATCTACTCTCGCCTATTTGGGCTTGCCATACGAGAGTGGGCTCGGGGCGGCGGCGAAACAACTTGCCGAAACAGCTACTCGCCTCAATAGCCAGCCCGACGGCCGGACCTATAGTTAACGTGATGAGTGGCAGTCTCCATAGCACGGTAAAAGATAAGCTTAATGCAGGTGACGTCGTCTCGTCGATGACCGTGAGGCTGGTGCCAAGCGTTGAAATTGTGCAAGTCATCAAGCTGGCGGGCTTCGACAGTTTCTATATCGATCTCGAACATTCGCCATTTAGTATTGAGACCACCAACCAAATCGCGACAATGGCGCTTGCAGCTGGTATCGATTGCTTTGCGCGAGTGCCGGTGAATACGCCGGATTATATCTCACGGGTCTTGGACAGTGGCTGTACGGGTGTGATTGCGCCGGGAGTGTCTTCGGCCGCGGAAGCAAGAGCCGTAGTTGATGCAGCTAAATACGCACCGGTTGGTTCTCGCGGCGTCTCTGGAGCACTTCCGGTCACAGGTTTTCGGGTAATACCTGATCTTCATGCAGAGGTGAACGCCGTGACGACCGTCATTGTGATGTTCGAAAGCGGTGCAGCGCTCGCCGCTGCTGATGAGATCGCTGCCGTCGAAGGCGTTGATATATTAATGATTGGCACTAATGATCTCCTTGCCGAACTTGGCCTTCCGGCCGGTGATTTTGACAACCCTGCGATCAAGGATGCTTATGCGCGCGCAATCGAAGCTTCCGCCAAGTGCGGGAAGTATGTCGGTATTGGCGGCCTCGCATCCCGCCCAGACTTAGTTGCTGATTTTGTGCAAATGGGCGCACGCTATGTTTCGACTGGCACTGACCTCAACTTCTTACTCAATGCGGCCCGGGAGAAAGCGGAAGCAATTGCGGTGCTCGAGGTGTGAGTTGCGCCCGCACGACCTAGATTACCCCCCATCACCAATTTGATTTGAGGAGACCGCGCATGTCTGTCGTTGAAACTGAAACACATGGGCAGATTTTTGTCATCCGAATGAACCGGCCGGATAGTCTTAATGCGCTCAATCACGCAATTCGGATGGAACTGTCCGAAGCATGGAACGATTTTCAGGAGAGTAATAAGCTGGAAGTCGCTATCTTTACCGGGGCCGGCCGCGGTTTTTGCGCTGGGGAGGATATGAAGGAATCGCTGCAGGACGGTTCTCCAGGGTTTAGCCGAGAGACCCGGCCTGATCCATTCATGGAGGGCACATTGGATAAGCCGGTAATCGCGGCAGTGAACGGCTTCGCTATGGGCGGCGGGTTTATGCTGGTTGAACGCACTGACCTGCGCGTTGCGGTACGGGGCGCAACTTTCGAAATTTCCGAGGCCAAGCGATGGCTACTTGGTGGATACAACCATGGGCATATAGCGAACCTGCCCTATCCAATCGCGACGGAGATGGCGATGGGTTTCCGCTTTACCGCAGAGCGGTTCTATGAACTCGGCTTTGTAAATCGTCTTGTAGACAATATTGAGGACTTACTGCCCGAAGCACTTAAGATGGCTGGGCATTTGTTAACGCTGCCGCCTGCGTCGCGTGTAAATACCCTCCACATGATGCGGCAGATGCGTCCGTGCGTAACGCCGGCACAGGAAGTTCTGGCCGAAAAGCTGCATAACCACGGTGCCAAAAGCGACCGCATGGAATCGCGTGCTGCTTTTGCAGAAAAACGGGAACCTAACTTTATTGGATGGGATAACCCTCAGGATCGCTATCGGATGCCGCAATTGGAAGAGTAGGTCACGGCTTCAATCGGTCCAATTGGCGATTATGCTTTGCGGCACAACGTGGTCAGGTTTGATGCCCAGTAATGCGATATGCCAGTTGTTTTGCACGCCGCGGTAGGATTTGTTCGTTGGCCTGAAATTACTCGTGGAGTCGGGTTCATCGACGCTCGTATTATGGTCAGATGATATCGGCTGGCGCCACTTCATACATCAATTTCTCACCCTGGACGAAGCGCGGAAGATTGTCGAAAAAAAGTTCGTCCCAACGCGAACGCGTTCCGTCGCCAGCGAACGAAGTATGCGCTGTGACGCGGACCTTTGGATGATTCCAAAGAGGGTCTTTAGCCGGGAGAGGTTCAGTGTGGAAGACATCGAGTGCGGCGGCCTCAAGCTGACCGCGGTCGAGTGCCTCAATCATTGCCTCATCCTCAATCAGGGCGCCACGGGCAATGTTAATAAGTATTGCGCCGTGTTTGATGTTTGTGAAGAAGGATTGACCGGCTAACCCGCGCGTTTCATCATTAAGTGGGCAGGCCAGGACGATGACGTCGGCATCGGGCAGGAACCGTTCAATCTCATTTAAAGTGCTAGCGGCATCGACTATTTCCGATATTTGTGGTGAACGGCGGATCACATTGACTGTTGCCCCGAAGGCCTTGGCTCGTGCCGCTGTCGTTGCGCCGATTGGGCCAAAACCGACGATGAGCCACGTTGTATTGGCAATCTCTCGAAAGGGTGTGCGTATCCACTCCTTCTTTGCCTGGGCGGCTCGCTGATCGTCGATCGGGTGGATCAGGCTCAATGCCTGTGCCATCGTGTACTCGGCAATCGCTACAGATTGGGCACTGCTGTTACAAATTCGAATGCCCTTTTCTGATAGTTTCTTATATGCTGGATTATCAAGACCCGCGTTAAATGTCTGCAGGACATCAATGCGCTTGCAGGCGAGGGCGATATCGAAAGGCAGGCTGCCAAGAGATCCCCCCGCCAGATCGGGGCCAAGCCATAGATAGTCGACTTCGGTCTCGGCCGCCGGGACTTTCGCCCCACCAATATTGAAATTGCCATCCTTGTCGAAGGTGCGAATATCAATATCGAGTCCCATCGCATCAATTCGGTGTTTTAGTCGCGTATATCCAGTGTCAAACATTCCAACCGAGACGGTCATGAAAGAAACTCCCAGGATTTGCTTGTTCGTATTCGACTAGAAAAACAGCGTTAGGTTTTTGGCGAGCAGAACACTTTGGTCAAGGAATATTTCCCGTGCGGCAATTTGAAAGCTCGTGCCATTGCGGCGCAGGATGTCGTTACGTTTGCCGATAAAGAAGTCTGTCTCTGTTTCCGTCCGGTTACGGTAGATGAAAAATCGGCAGCGCGTGGCGAGGTCTTCCCCGCTATTGTCGATCTGCAGGTTTGAGAACATATGGCTGGTGCGCGATATAGGCTCTTCCGCCCAGTGCAAACCAGTTTCGATTTGTCGAACCCGTTGTTCCAGTTCGAATTTTCCTTCGTCGAACCAGTTCAGATCCTTGCCCTCGCGGGTATGCTCCTCATTCCATTCGCCGTGTTCCTTGTTGATCGTGACTGGCATCCAATAACGTATATCTTCGGTTAAGAGGTCGAGCCAGGTGCTGAATTCTCGACTGTCGAGTAACTCAGCTTCGGCGTTATAGAATTGTTCTACCTGGTAGCGGAGCAGAATCTGGTCGAGGAGGGGATGTGCTGGCGAGGTATCCATATTTAAGTTTCTTTTTTCTTTTATTCGGCAGCAACAAGGACGGGCTTACGGTCAAGCCCTGGTGGCACGTCCATCATGCGGGCCCATCTCGCATAATAGGCGCGCTGGTTCTGCTCTGAGACATCTTCGGTCGCGTAAATATCTCCTCCGAGCCATTCAGCTGGCCAGGCACGCCGCTCGTGGCCCATGCCCATTCCATAATGATAATTGTAACGGCGCGCGATGGTGCCGCGGGCTCCTTCATGTGCGGAACCCCAATTCTCCATATCGTCCTGCTCCGTTAGACCCGAGGGGCCTTGATAGCGAATAACATAATGACGGAGTACGTCCTTTACCTCATCGGGAGCATCTTTTGGCGCCATGAAGATTCGCCAGATTTCCGTCTCGTGAACGCCGCATGGGTGCCAACTGCCCATGCTCTGCACGCCGTTAGAGTAAGATACGTTTGGAAAGATTGTTCCGCCATGGCCATACCAGCGGGCCTTTTCGCCAAGTTTTTCCTGGCGCTTCAAATAGGCGTCTCGGAAGTAGTCCTCAACAATGGCCATCTCCTGGTAGGTTGGTGTGTATTCGTAGTCATCCTTAAAGAGCTCGCCGCGGGCGTTATGACCTTCCTTGGTTAAAACACAGAGTTTCCACAATTCGCGCTTCTTGGTGACAGCGTCGTAAGTATGTCGGCCTTTGGTGCCGGCGGGCGACAGGACGACTTGGTCGACCGATGCATGTGAAGGATTGTGGTAGTAGTCGCCGCCGAAATTCTCAGCGCCGAACTTCCAATTACAGGGCACCCGCCACTTAAAAATTCCTCCGAAGGCTTCCCATTCGCCATAGGTGCCATCAGGTAACTCGCAGTAATCGTCGAAATAGAAGCGTAAATCGCCGAGATATTTCTCGAAATCCGGTGTGTCTTCCTCCCAACAGGCAAAAATAAAGCCGCGGTAGCTGTAAACCCGAGCTTCGATGAGGCCCCAGTCTGACTTATCGAGCTCGTTATGATAGCCGCTTTCCATCTTTGGAACGCCGATTAGCTCGCCCTGATCCGAAAATACCCAAGCGTGAAACGGGCACATAAATTTTCGCGAATTTCCCTTGTCGTAGCGACAAACTCGCATGCCACGGTGACGGCAGTTGTTGAGAAAGACGTGAATTTTCCCGTTCCGGTCCCGGTTCACTATTACTGATTCCTCGGCCATTCGGCCCAAAATGTAGTCCCCATTTTCGGGAATTTGGCTCTCATGACCGACGAAGAGCCAGGATCGCGGGAAAATACGTTCCAGCTCTTCGCGATAGATATCTTCGGCCGTGAAGATATCTCGACTGATAAGACCCTTCTCCACATTGACCAGGTCACCGGTGTATTGTCGCGGTGCCGCATGGTGCATGGCTCTTGCCCTCTTTCGTATCCATTGAACCAAAAATATTAGAACTCTCGTACGCCCTGGGCAACAACTGGCCTGGCAACTTTCGTTAATTAACTCGGTGTTGCCAGAATGCTTCTTGGGTCTAAAATGCAACTGATTTACTTTATTAAGAGCGTTCCGACATGACCAGCGACTCTCCAATTTGGCCTGCGCAGCTAGACCATCTGCGTCTCAATTCCGATCAGCCCTCGATGCTTGCCGATTATTATGCATCGGTCTTCGGCTATCATCAGTCTGACTTGCCGGACGGCCGGTTCCTTCTGCAGGGCCCGGAGCGCCGACTCGTAGTGGGGGTCGGCAAGCCTGGCGACCGTCCTTATCACGGCTTTCGTCTTCAGAACCGCCAGCAATTGGAAGAAGTGCGATCCTTT
>MDTA01058872.1_pt1 | contig 15577 bp, 18 predicted proteins | sample 811151 | NCBI WGS metagenome assembly MDTA01 (sample SAMN05326648, study PRJNA326480) | marine metagenome | isolation source: seawater | place: Indian Ocean: South | collected 2010 | reverse complement strand
CTGCCCTGACGGCGTCCGCGGTGTCGTCCTCCACGAATGCAGCAATTGTCGGACCCGACCCGCTCAGCCAAGCGCCCCATGCGCCGTTGTCCAATGCTGCCTGAATCGCGAGGGCCGAGTCTGGCTGGGCGGCCAGGCGGGTTGGCTGATGAAGATCGTCGACGCAACACTCACGAATAGCGGCCAGGTCGCACGATGCGATCGCTGCAGCTAACACAGTGCTTCGAGCGAGAGCTTGTGACGCTGTTTCAAACGAAACAGAAGATGGAAGACGCGTCCGTGATGCGTTGGTAGACGTCTTACCTTCAGGTATCCACACCACGACATCGAGAGTTGGTGGACATAGAAGTCGCACGACTGAAGTACCGGTCGTGGCAGTGATGCTGCCATAAATCGAAGCGGCCACATTGTCGAAGTGCCCCTCAAGCTTTCCTGACTGAGATAACAGATCTGGAAAACGTATGGCTCCAGATTGCTGCAATGAGGCCGCTGCTAAACCCGCTACCCGAGCCGAACCCGAAAACCCGAGACCCTTTCCTGGCGGAATCGACGTTTCAGAAAATAAAGGACCCGAACCGCCCGCTGCACGGAAAGCGGTGGCTGCTGGATGTTGTTCATCAAGTTCTGTCGCTGCACCAAGCGGCTCTTCGACGTCAAGATGGAACGGCAAATCGAGAGCCACGGCCAAGCAGTCGAAGCCAGGGCCAATGTTGGCAGAGGATGCTGGAACAGTCACGCGCACCCAAGGCAGCGTACAGTCGTATCAGTCGGCTGCGAACGCACCCGGGGAAGAGTGAATCTAATGACACACGGAGGGAAGCTAGTAGCCAAGGTCCTTAAGTCCGCAGGGGTCGAATGCGTTTTCACTCTGTCTGGTGGCCACGTCATGGGGATATACGACGGTTGTCTTGATGAGAATATTGAGATCGTTGATGTAAGACATGAGCAAGCTGCTGTTCATGCAGCTGATGCCTGGGCGCGTCTGCACCCGGGCAAAGTGGGGGTGGCCATTCTCACAGCCGGTCCGGGCGTTACTGACGGAGTAACTGGCGTCGCTAATGCCTGGCGAGCCAATTCCCCAATTCTGGTCATCGGAGGTCAAGGCCCCTTTCGACATATTCGACGCGGTTCGCTTCAGGAAATGGACCATGTGTCGCTGATGAGACCAGTCTCCAAGTGGGCGGAGGCTTGCTACCAAACTTCCCGCATAGGCGAATATATGGAAGCGGGCATTCGAGCCGCTCTTAGCGGCGTCCCAGGACCAGCTTTTCTAGAAATTCCGATGGATGTTCTCCACGGAAAAGTTGAACTTGACGAAATCCAGATGCCGAAGTTTCGAGATTATCGAGTCACCTCCATGGCGCCAGATCGACTGATATCGGAGAGTCTTGAACTATTAGCTCAGTCGCATAAACCAATGGTTATGGCAGGTACCTCGCTCAAGTGGAGCGAAGGAGGTCGACAGTTAGAAGCATTCCTCGACAAGACAGGCATTCCCTGTTTCGTTAACGGAATGGCTCGAGGCGAAATTGCTTGGGACCACTCGTCTTTCCTCTCCTTGACGCGAAAAGAGGCCCTTGAGGTGGCTGATTTAGTGGTCCTCGCTGGCACCCCTTTGGATTTCCGAATGCGGTTTGGCAATTCGATTCCCGATTCAGCATCAATCATCCAAATGGACCTTGATGAGACTTTGATCGGTGACAATCGGCTAGTCGATATAGGCCTTGTGGGAAACCTTGGTAACAACTTTCAGGCTCTTACCGCCGCGTTGGAAGTCGGTGATCGCTCAATAGATTTCACTGCGTATCGTGATCAGCTTCGAGTTCGAGAAGACGAACTACACGCAGCGCGATTGGGTCAGATGGGTAGCGACGAAGTGCCCATCGATCCGCTGCGTTTGTGCAGCGAAATCGCCGATGCCGTCTCCGATGAAATGATCGTCATAGGAGACGGCGGAGACATTGTTGCCCAAGCATCGAAAGTCATCCAGGTGCCAAAGAACGGGACTTGGATGGACCCAGGACCTCTTGGCACTCTTGGAGTAGGTATGCCGTTTGCTCTCGCTGCTCAGAAAGCTCACCCAGACAAGAGAGTCCTAATCGTCTACGGCGACGGTTCCTTCGGGCTCAACGGATTCGAGTACGACACAGCTGTCCGTTTCGGTCTTCCGATAGTGGGAGTCCTAGGTAATGACGCGGCATGGGGTCAGATGATGAGACCGCAAGCAATGCTCTACGGCGAAGACCGTTTAGTGGCGGTCGAATTGAATCGCACTAGGTACGACAAAGTGGTTGAAGCCCTGGGTGGTCACGGCGAACATGTTGTAACACCGGACCAAATCGGGCCCGCTATCAAGAGGGCATTCGAGTCGGGGAAACCAGCGTTGGTGAACGTTGAGATCCGTCAAGATCGTGGTGAGATGAAGGGATCCACCTATGTGTAGACGAATTAAGGGCACTTAGAAGGTGTGCGGCAGATTCGTATCCACCGCTTCATTACCGGAATTAGGGACCCTCTTCTCGGCGGAGAGATCGACGAGAACTCTAGAGCCGAGTTACAACGTGGCGCCTTCAGACGAAGCCTACGCAATAGTCTCGAACAGCGAACCTAAAGGTCACTCCGTCCAAGTGATGCGATGGGGTCTGCGACCCGGTTGGAGTGAACCTGGGTCGAGGCCGCAAACAATCATCAACGCCCGCCTCGAGAGCGTCGACAGCAAGCCAACATTTGTCGAAGCGTTTACTCATCGGAGGTGCATTATCCCTGCGGACGGATTTTATGAATGGGAGGGCAGTGGCAAAAAGAGTAAGCGGAGACCGATGTACATATATCGGTCAGACGGCGCACACCTTTCCATGGCTGGCGCATGGGAGCGCAGTCCCGTTGACGACACTCTGTCATTTGTCATTTTGACAATGGAGGCCGACAGCTTTATGTCAAACATTCACCATCGGATGCCGGTAACTCTCAGCGAAGCAGGCTGCGATGAATGGTTGAACCACGAGAATTTTGACGCGCGAGACCTTAAGCAACTAGCGATCTCGGGAAGTCGTAACGCGTTGGGTGCCCACTACGTAGATCCAAAGGTCGGAAATCCAAAAAACCAAGGCGCCGAACTCATATCTCCTGTTCCTACCGGAACGCTATGGGATTAGCTGAGGTCACCCGACCAAAGCCGACTTTATAGATGCTGCAGCTGCTTCGAGGTCCGCTATTTCGACAGACGTTGCAGCTCTAGAAAAATCCATATCTGACATTGTGTTCGCTGGAATTAAATGAATGTGCGTGTGTGGAACCTCGAAACCAGCTATGACCATGCCGACTCGAGTGCAATCAAAAGCACGCTTTTGAGCTTTAGCGACTTTGTGTGCGACTTCAAACAGGTGCTCTCGGAGATCAGACGGCACATCGATCCATTGATCGATTTCGTCCTTCGGAACCACCAAGGCGTGTCCACGCTCGATTGGATTTATTGACATAAAGACGACACAACGATCGTCCTGCCAGATGAAAGTCCCGGGCAAATCTCCGTTGATGATCATTGTGAAAACAGATGCCATGAAATCAAGCCTACGATGCAAATGATGACTGAACCCCAGTTGCCGTGGAGACCGTTCACGGTGCCGAACCTAATTAGTGTTGGCCGGCTGGCCTGTATCCCAGTGTTCCTCTGGCTGCTCTTCTCAGTTCAAGACCGCTGGGCCGCTGCTCTGTTGCTCGGCGCCCTGGGTGCGACTGACTGGATTGACGGATACATCGCTAGGAGATTTGACCAGGTCAGCGAACTAGGCAAAATCTTGGATCCCACGGCCGATCGCCTGATGCTGCTAGTAGGCATTTTCGCTATTTGGATTGATGGTTCCGTACCGACTTGGGTTGCGTGGCTGGCTTTGTGTCGAGAAGCACTAGTTGCGGTAGCTGCGTTGTTGTTAGCAGCCCTTGGAGCGCGAAAAATCGAGGTCACATGGTGGGGTAAAACAGGGACTTTCTTGCTTATGTTTGCCTTCCCGTTCTTCCTCGCCGGCGAAAGTGAAGTGTTTCTAGCGCCGTTTTTCGCTGCAGGGGCTTGGGTGTGTGCGATAACTGGGTTACCAATCCACTATTGGTCAGGCTTTACGTATGTCCCTGCAGCTCGAGACGCTCTCCTCGAGGGCCGCGCTGGCAGGAAAGCGTAGACCCAAAGATCGCTTGTTGGGATAGCGTGGGTATATGAACACGCCAACCGAACTGCGATACTCAACAGACCATGAGTGGGTCCGGACCGAGGATGATGTGGTTCGAGTCGGTATCACCGACTTCGCGCAAGATGCTCTCGGTGATGTGGTCTATGTTGAATTGCCAGAGCCGGGCTTAGAGGTTCAAGCCAACAGCGCATTTGCCGAAATTGAGTCCACAAAGTCAGTTTCAGATATTTTCGCTCCAGTTTCGGGTGAGATTACCGAGGTCAATTCTGCTTTGGAAGATCAACCAGAATTAGTTAACGAGGATCCGTACGGGGACGGTTGGGTGTGTGCAATACGCCCGGCGGCAGAGAGCGAACTTGACGCTCTCATGGACGCTGCGAGTTATGAAAAATTCGTTAGCGAAGAGAGCCAGGAGTAAGTGATGACTCAGTTGTGCGATGCATGTGGGCATTCGAACAGTGCGGGTTCAAGGTTTTGCTCTAGTTGCGGTCGCCCCCTCAATCCAGAAAATGAAGCGAGCACTGAAGCTCTGGAGACTCTTGGGGGTATCGATTCCGACGTCACGTTAGAGGCGCCATCAACGGGCGCTGCTTTGGTAGTAGCTAGCGGACATCAAGCGGGGACCCGCTACGCGATTACTTCTACTCATCTGACTGTCGGCCGCCATCCAGATAGCGATATCTTCCTAGACGACATTACGGTGTCTCGACGCCACGTGGAATTGCAGCAGGGGAGCGCTGGCTACCTCCTGAAAGACGTCGGTTCTCTCAACGGCACCTACCTGAACGGCGAGCGTTTACCAGATGGCGAAACACCGCTCACTAACGGCGATGAACTTCAAATAGGTAAGTTCAAGTTGCTCTATCTGGTTTCTTCAACCACCTGAATATGCGTCCAGAGCCTGTCTGGCTACTAGGGTCAGAGCATGGTCGAAATGGAGTTGCTGGGGGTCCAAGTTGAATTGCCCTCAAACAGTCCGCTGCTGTTACTTAGGGAAATGGTTGGGCAAGGACGCGTTCTGCCAGTTGTAATAGACACCCCAGAGGCGCATGCGATCCACCGGGGTATAGAAGGTATTCGTCTGGCCCGCCCACTAACGCACGATTTGCTGGTCACCATGCTCGAGGATCTTCAGGCAACCGTTACCTCAGTCACCGTGACTGAATTACGGGAGCGCACTTTTTTTGCCGAGATTGAGCTTGAAGTAGCGGGTCAGCGTCATTCCATCTCCGCGAGACCCAGTGATGCGATTGCCATAGCGGTCCGCACCGAAACGCCTATTTATGCATCGGAAGAGGTTCTAGCAGAGGCAGGGCAAGTAATCGCCACGCATCCGTCGGATGAAGAAGGCAACGATCCGGACGAACTTCTCGATGAATTTAAGCAATTCCTAGATGATGTCAGCCCCGACGACTTCTGAATGGTCTCTCCTCAACCGGTTTTTCGCGCGTTGCGCGCGAAATATCGCGCGTAGGGTGGTTGCTTACTAGGGATTTTGCTCGTACTGTGGCATCACATTGACGTAGTTTCATCAATGTGATCGCAATGATGACTGGCCGAGGCGGAGGCAAAGCGGTGAGCGAAGGCGTAGTGGAATCCGGCTTTTCTGGAAAACGAACAGCCGAGTTGGTGGGAATTACCTACCGACAATTGGACTATTGGGCACGAACAGATCTCATTCGACCGTCGTTAGCTGATGCGCAAGGCAGTGGCAGCAGGCGGGCCTATTCATACCAAGATCTTCTAGAACTGAAAGTAGTCAAGACACTCCTTGACGCTGGCATCAGGCTAGAAATGGTGCGAGACGTCTTCTCTTATCTCCGAGAAAACCTCGGCACCGATGTCGCTTCTGCGAATCTCGTGATTAACGGTTCGTCTCCTGTGTTGGTATCCGGTGAAGAGATCATTGACCTAATTCATAAAGGGCAAGGCGTGCTCAATGTTTTACCCCTGGCAGGAGTAAAGGAAGAATTGGACAACGCGATCATCGACTTGTTCCCTGCCGTTGAAGACCAAATTAGGGCAACCGGTTAAAAACGCAGTTAGCTAGGAATCTTCTGGAGCGAAACGCATCGACGCCGAATTCATGCAATAACGATCGCCAGTAGGTTGCGGGCCGTCGGGGAAGATGTGACCCAAATGAGCGCCGCAGCTATGACACACGGCTTCAACGCGCACCATTCCGTGAGAGTTGTCGATCTTGGTGTCAACTGCTGCTTCAGAGAGCGGTTGCCAAAAGCTTGGCCAACCCGACCCCGATTCATATTTCGTTTCGCTAGAAAATAGATCGGCACCACAAACCACGCACTGGTAGATACCCGCCGCTTTGAGGTCCCAGGTGTCGCCGGTGAAAGCTTGCTCAGTACCGGCCTCTTGTGTGACGTGGTATTGAAGAGGCGTCAACCGTTGCCGAAGGTCCTCTTCGCTAAAATTTTTCACATTGTCGCTCATTGCATGACTTTCAGAGAAGTGTTGGATGAAGTTGTGGACGAAGAACAGCGTATTGCAGGCGCAACCTAGAAATCCTCTCTGTGGAAATTGATTTTGTTTCCCACCAAAAATCCACACCGATTTAGGACTAGTTACCCACAAGGCCTCATGTCTACTCTCCCGTACATGAACTTTGAACTGAGCTTTGTCGACGGCCGCGCGGAAGTTATTTCTGGAGCAGATAGCTACGAACAAGAGGGACCTATGACCACCTTCTTCCAATCTGATGGTCGCAACTACGTGGATTTCTGGTCGTCACGAATCGCTAGCTTCCGCACGACGGATTTAACTTCTGTTCGCAGAATGGCAGGAGATGAACAAGCGGCCGTCTAGTGCTTTAACCAGAAGAGTCGTCGTTTAACCCGCGCACAATGTCGACAACTTGACCAAGACTGTTCAGTCGCTCTTGAGTGTCGAGACCTTCTGGCTGGACACGGAGGACGGTGACCCCAGCATCTCGGTATGCGCGTACTCGTTCAGTGACTTCAGAAGTGGACCCTAAGAAATTGGTCTGCAGGATCAGTTCGTCCGGTACCGCTGCGATTGCCTGGTCTCGCTCCTTGTTCACCCACAGCTCTTGCACACGACGAGCTGCTTCTTCGAAACCTCCACGACTGTAGGCGTCGTTATAAAAGTTCGTGCTTGGCGAACCCATGGCTCCCAAAGTGAAAGCTACGCCAGGCCTTCTAGGTTCTAGGAGCTTTTCGAGGTCATCTCCGAATTGAACCGCGCCTCCAGCTTGGTATTCGATGGAATTTGGATCTCGGCCTGCTCCAATAGCCCCCTGAACGACATGTTCGAGCGTTGCCGATGCTCCTGACGGTACGAATGAAGTGCCCACCCAACCATCGGCGGCTTCGCCGGTGTACGCAAGAGACTTTGGACCTAAAGTGGCCAGCCAAATCGGAATCTGATCATTAGCTGGTTGAGCTAATCGAAGAGCCTTTCCTTCACCGCCTGGTAGGGGCAGAACATGATGGTTGCCTTCGTAAACGATCTTTTCGCCTGCAAACGCCTGTCGAACAATGTCAACGGTTTCCTTAAGGCGACGAAGAGGTTGGCTAAACGAAACGCCGTGGAGACCTTCGACTACCTGAGGGCCACTTACTCCAAGTCCTAAAATAAATCTGTCTTCGCTAATTGCTGCCATGGACAGGGCGGTCATTGCAGTCATAACAGGTGTCCGCGCGGAAATCTGCAAGATGCCCGTGCCTAACTGCACGCTCTCGGTAACAGCAGCTAGATAGGCGAGTGTGCTGATCCCGTCCATGCCCCATGCTTCAGCAGACCAAATGATGTCGACACCCATTTTTTCTGCTTCGCGCAAAAATTGGACTTGGTCGTCCCAGTCACGTTTTTTGCCTGAAGCTGGGCCCCCATATGCGATAGAAACCTTCATGTCTCTTGCCTAGCGCACATAACGTCCTCTTGCAGCGCTAGTTTGCAAATATGGAAATACGACCGCTGACTGGGGCCTTCGGTGCAGAGGTACTGGGCGTAGACCTGGGATCTGGTATCGGAGACCAGCAAGCTCAAGCCATCCAAATGGCGCTCGCAGAAAATGGAGTGCTGGTTTTTCGGGAACAGGCTTTCGATATCGACGGCTTCGAGAAATTCGCACTGAATATTGGCGAATTTGGGGACACGCCCTTCATAACACCAGTTGACGGCCACCCGAACGTGTTGCGACTCCTACGCGAAGCTGACGAGCAAGGACCGCTATTCGGTAGCGGATGGCACAGCGATTGGAGTTTCCAACTGAAACCACCCAGCGCAACGTTGCTCTACGCCGTGGACGTCCCCGAGGCTGGTGGCGACACGGCCTTCACTAGCCAATATCTAGCGTTCGAAAGTCTCTCGGAGTCTATGAAATCCATACTTTTGGGTTTGAAAGGGATTCACTCGGCTGAACGTAGCTACGGTCCGAAGGGAACTTTTGGACGTCCCGACCCCAATTCGTCCATGGACATCCACGGAGATGAAACTGCGGTAGTTCATCAACTTCATCCTCTAGTTCGGTCACACCCATTGACCGGGCGACGGTCCTTATTTGTCAACGAGGTATATACCGTCGGGATAGAAGGACTTACCAACAGTGAGAGCAGCTCCCTGCTTAAGTTTTTGTTTGAACACTGCAAACAAATTGACTTCACATGTCGAGTTCGTTGGGAGCCAGGCACCCTGACAATCTGGGACAACCGGGCGACACAGCACTTCGCTATCAATGACTATTTCGGGAACCGAAGAGAAATGTATCGAATCACGTTGGCAGGAGAGCAACCGGTCCTAGCTTCAAGCTGAACCCGAAGCTTCTAACACCACCAAGGGCCCCAAAAGAGCTAGATCTTGCAAGGCCTGGTCATAGGAAAACTTTTCGGTGCAGGTAGAGCGAGCCCAGCTTTCTTCCTCAGAGCCGGGAAGGCGGCCCCGTGCAGAGACGCGGAGGTCTCCAGTTAATTGGCTTGTGACAATGATCTGTTGGTTTAGGAGCATTTTCAGAAACGCTTCTGGGTCATGACTGGGCTCATCAAACACGTAGAGCAAAGAGCCATCAGTAACAAAAGGGGTTATGTAATGGGTTCTGGCCCCTTCTGATCCGCTGATATCAAATCGGAGCATCAACGCATCTTCGAAAGCTTTGAATACAAGACTGTCTGGAGCTCCCACGGTGACTGACCGTACCAATCAACAGGTCCGTTACGCGGCTGCGAGCTAACTTCTTTCCTAACGTTAACTATTCAAACCTCAGGGGAGGTAGCAGATGTCAGTACACGAAGGTGAATACTGCGGGTTTGAGACAGCTATCGAAGACCCGGGCATTCTTGTCGTGACTTTTAATCGTCCCGAGAGCCTTAACGCGTCGACTGCTGCAATGAAACGAGATCTAGTTGAGTTGCTCACGCAAACTCAAATGGACGACAAGATTCGTATCGTCGTGTTTACCGGCCAAGGGCAAGCCTTTTGGGCCGGCGATGACCTCAAGGGGTATAGCGGAGACAGCGTCCATGTGCCCCCAATTCATCATGGACACCACAACCCATCGGGGACCTATAACGGTTTGCGAACGATATCTCAGGCAGTCAATACAGCGGTCCGGAATTTAGACAAGATTTCGATCGCTGCGATAAATGGTTTCGCCATACAAACAGGATTCTCATTAGCTTTGGCGTGCGATTTTCGCATCGCGTCACGATCAGCCAAGTTGGGGAGCGCCACGCTTAGATTCGGGCTTTTGCCCGACGAGGGGGGTCAGTGGCTATTGGTGCAGCACCTCGGTGTCGCCAAAGCTATGGACTTCATGATGCGTAAACGAATCGTAGATGGAGAAACGGCATTCGAACTTGGGTTAGTCCACGAAGTGGTCCCCGACAACAACCTCATGGAGGAGACGTTGACACTCGCTCGAGAGCTTGCCGACGGACCGCAGGTTGCCATGAGAATGCTCAAGCGGTCGATTCTTCTTGCAGCAGATCTAACTTGGGATCAATCTCTAGATGAGATAGCTGCGAAAACTGCGGTCACTGACCATCTTCCTGATGCCCGCGAAGGCGCATCGGCGTTCATCGAAAAGCGACAGCCGCGTTTTAACGGCTGGCTAGAAGGCAGAGCAGATCCTCCGATGGATGGGCCAGCGCCATGGGAAGCAGATCCGAAGTAGTAGCGCTCCGGATGGGTGAAGATCTTTATCGAAGAGCCATTACTTTCAGTGCGTAAGTTTGTCGACGACTGCCACTGTTAGCAAAGTTCGCTCTTGACCTCCTTGAGGGCTGTCAACAATCTGTCGATATTTTCAATCCGAGCGGTGTGTCCCATACAACCGATTCGCCACACCTTTCCAGCTACGGGGCCGAGGCCTCCACCTACTTCTATCCCATAGCGTTCCAGCAATATCTTCCGCCCCAGGGCATCATCAAGCCCTTCAGGGAGGGTGACCGTGGTTAGCTCTGGAAGCCGATGACCTTCCTGAGCCCAAAGATCGAAACCCAGTTCCGGTAACTGCTCGTGGAGATAATCTCCGCAAGATTGGTGTCGAGCCCAGGTCTCCTTGAGGCCTTCTCCTAGAACCGTTTCGAGACCAGCATGAAGTGCATAGAGCATCGAAATTGGGGCAGTGTGATGGTAGGCGCGCGCGCCGTCCCCCAGGACGTAGTCCTTGATCATGTTGAGGTCGAGATACCAACTTTGGGGGGTAGGAATCAAATGCTCCATTGCCCGTTCGCTTATCGTGATAGGCGAAAGCCCCGGTGGAACTCCAAGGCATTTCTGGCTACCGCTGTAAGCAATATCGATACCCCAATCATCAGTCAATACAGGTATGCCACCTAGGGAAGTAACGCAGTCCACAAGTAGAAGCGCACCTCCTTTGTTTTCGCCCAATGGGGCAATGTCGTTTCGAATACCGGTTGAAGTTTCAGCATGAACCACGGCTATCAGTGCAGGGTCAGGATGTGCCTCCAGCAGCCGCTGCGGGTCAATGGCGCGACCCCAATCTTCTTCCACCTTTACTACCTCTGCGCCGGCGCGAGCAGCAACGTCGCACATTCTTGTGCCGAAAACGCCGTTGACTCCAACCACGACACAATCACCAGGTTTTACGAAGTTGACAAAAGCTGCTTCCATCCCAGCGGAACCGGTTGCGCTAATTGGAAAGGTCAGGGAGTTACTGGTTTGCCACACAGTCCGCAAATAGTCATTGGTTTCGTCGAGCAGAGCTATGAACTCAGGGTCCAAATGACCGAGCACTGGCTCGCTCAGAGCTTTCATCACTTCGGGGTATGGGTTACTTGGCCCAGGGCCCATTAACAGTCGTTCGCTTCGAGTCACGCCGAGCAACCGTAGCTAGAAGTGCGGATCAATGCACAACCAGTGGCGAGAGAGTTTTATCTCAGTCGCGTAATCAAGCTACTCGTGTCCCAACGGCCACCCCCAGCTGCTTGAACTTCTTCGTAGAAGGAGTCAACTAACTCGGTTACCTGCACCGAAGCTCCAAGGCGTCCCGCCTCGTCTATAACAATGCCGAGATCCTTTCGCATCCAATCGACCGCAAACCCAAAATCGAACTCGTCGCGGATCATCGTCGAACCACGATTCTCCATTTGCCACGAACCTGCTGCGCCTCTGCTGATCGTCTCGAGCACTAGATCAAGGTTGAGTCCACTTCGTCGACCGAATTCGAGTGCCTCTGATAGCCCTTGTAAAAGCCCAGCGATACATATCTGGTTCACCATTTTGGTTAGTTGCCCAGCGCCGGAGGACCCGATCAGGTTGCAAGCTTGGCTATAGGCAGCGATGAAGGGTTTGGCTAGCTCGAACCATCTCTCCTCTCCACCACACATCACCGTTAACGCACCGTTCTCTGCGCCGGCTTGTCCTCCCGAAATAGGAGCGTCGACAAAGCCCACTTCCTGCTGAGCGCATAGCTGGCTCAGTTCGATTGCTAACGTCGCTGACGCGGTTGTGTGATCGACGATCAGGCTGCCTGGAGCCATAACGCTCAGGGCACCTTCGTCTCCAGAAACTACTGAACGAACGTCATCATCATTTCCCACACAGATAAAGACGATTTCAGCGCGCTCAGCAGCTTCAGCTGGGGTTAACGCTAAAGAGCCCACATTTTCTTTAACCCATTCCTCGGCCTTAGCAGTAGTTCTGTTGTACACAACGACATCATGACTGGCTGTTGAAAGGTGTCGGGCCATGGGAAAGCCCATAACACCAAGACCGATAAAAGCGACCCTCTTAGAAGTGGTCATTAAGGACTCCTTTTAACACCTGAACTGGATTTTGAAAGAAAGTAGCCCTTCGGCAGTGCCTACCGTCGCACTCAGTCAACTACTTCGTTGTCATTGAGTAATTCACGGACTTCATGTTTCAGTATTTTGCCCATAACATTTCGTGGCAAAGCATCAACCCAGACCACCCGCTTGGGGTGCTTGAAGGTTGCTAACCGACCTGCGAACAGATCGAGAACATCGGCGCTACTGGGTTGTGTGTCACCCGCAGCAACTGCGACAACCACCGGTATCTCCCCCCACCGATCGTAGGGCATCCCGACTACGGTCGACTCAGCGAAAAGTGGGCTCTCGGCGAGGATATTTTCGAGTTCGGCAGGATAGATATTTTCCCCACCCGAAATAACAACATCTTTCTTTCGATCATCTATGTAAATCCAACCATCGCTGTCAGCGTGCCCTACGTCCCCAGTGTGAAACCAGCCATCAGTTATAGAGGCCGATGTTGCCTCCGGATTCCGCCAATATTCGCTGAGAATGTTGGGCCCTCGTACCCATAGTTCACCTGTTGAGCCAGGTGATACATCAGCCCCATCATCATTGACTATTCGGACCTCGCATAAGGTCGCAGGTTTGCCACAAGATGTAGGCCTCGCATGCGCTTGGTCGATTCTCATCACGATTGCGGTGGGAGAAGTTTCAGTGGCGCCATATACCTGACCAACTGGAATACCTCGCTCGAAAAATGGTCGTGTGGCGGCCTCGGGAATTGTTGATGAACCGGCCATTGGGCCCTTGAGAGAAGACAGTTCAGTTTTCTCGAATTGGGGGTGGCTAGCTACCGCATTGAGAGTCGCTGGAACAAACAATGACCAAGTTGGTTGCCAACGCTCAACGTCTTTGAGCCATTCCCCAGGATCGAAAGCCCTGTGGAGAAGCACCGATGCGCCAGTCATGAGGGCCGGAAGTGTTTGAATGTTCAGACCACCGACGTGGAAGAGCGGCAAGAAAGTGAGGATTCGGTCCTGAGGGGTCAAGTCGTGAGCGTGGGCACTGTTCACAGCGTTAGAGGCAAGAGCGCTTTGTGTTAGGAGAGCTCCTTTAGGGGTTCCGGTGGTGCCGGAGGTATACGCGAGCAAGATCGCATCGAAGGGTCGACCCACGCGCGGAGAGCTCGAGGCGTTTTCGATACCCGTCAGCTCATCTAGCAGATGGACAATGTTGTTCTGAACAGCCTCTTGAGCATGGTCGAAAAACATCTCTTCAGCTATGAGAACCCGTGGCTCAGCGTCTTGCAAAATCCATTGGTGTTCGGACACAACCAGCCGCGAGTTGAGAGGTAGAAAGATAGCTCCAAGTCGGGAACAAGCGAGTAGCAAGCAGATTGAAGCGGGGTCATTGGTTCCCAGCCAGGCGACTCGGTCACCGGGGCCGACGCCTCGGTCGTGGAGCCAGGCCGCTACATCAGCGATCCTCAGTGACAACTCGCGATAGCTCGTGCGTGATTCTTCAAATTCGATCGCTAACGCGTCTGGTTGATGTCCTGCCCAACGATCAATCCACGAAGCAAGATCTGACCCTTTATCCCACATAAGAGAAACTGTTAAGCCAAGTCACCCTGGAGGACACCCTCAACAACAACTAACTCGCCATCTAACGCAACGCTGTGATTGCGCATCGGTAGGTCAAAGTGCCCCAGCGTGTGTCGCCCTGCATGTTCGTTAGCGCCGGTGGAGTATAAGAAGTTTCCGGCGAACGCCCGTTGCTCAGTGCCGTTGGTTTGACTTCTGTCGTACAAAGGCAACGTGTCCCAACGTGCACCCGGATTCATTCCCCACCCAATGTGGCTCGTTGCGTATGCGTCGCGGTCACCCCACGCATCCGAATAACTCCGAAACAAGGCAGCGTCCGTCCCATCTCCAGCGACATCCACCACGTAATCATTCTCGATTGTCAGAGTAATTGGCGATTCAACGTACCTCTTGAAAGTTAAGTTCATGTCCCCGCGGTCCATCACTATTACCCCGTTGACGGTATTTGCCTTAGGGAACGCCAAACACAAACCACCGGGCCAATGAGAAATCGAGCCTGGTTGCGTTGTGTAGCCCCAACCGCCTCCGCAGGGAGCATCTGCTAGGTCCACCACGACGTCGGTGCCAGCGGCTGAAGTGACGTGCATTTCGCTCGCCTTGATCAACTTTTTGATCCCAGATTTGACTTTCGGTTCGAGATCTTCGGTTGGCATCAACCTTTCCAGAGCTTCGGGGTGTTCGTTCGACACCATCAACACTCGGGCGCCATCAGACAAAATTTCTGGAAGTTCTGGGGCGTGTAACAGCCCTTCTACGGTGCAGTCGACAACGAAATCGACAGCAGAGAGAGCGTTGATAACTGCGGGGGAGCCTGCAATAGCGTCGGAAGCGCCCGTAGACCTCACTGGAACAGGGGCGCTTTGGCGCAAGGTTGGCAGAACTATATGAATCGGACGGATTCCTAAACGATCCAGAGCTAGTTCAGCCAAATTCACATTTGTCCCGCGACTTTGGGTTTCCGAGAGAATCGCAGCTGTGTGCGTGTCGTCGACCGCACACATTGCGAAGACACGAGCGAATACATCAATCCATTTTCCTTCAATGCGCTCTACCAGCATCTTCTCTCCTTAGCTCCTAACGCGAAAGCGATCTCAATCAACCAGTTAAGCACCGAACTCGGCTACTCAATCAAGAATCTTCACTTATGCGACGCCCAAGCGGCTACCCGATACGACAAGCAGACTTTAACTAGGGGCTTCACGGGGGTCGACGTCTGTGCCGTGGAGATGTGTCGTGTCGTTATAGCGATGGCAAATCCAACGACGCCCTCGACTCGTATCAGACCGGATTTCAAGCTCGGTGATGGAAGTCACATAAGGAGCTAATTCGGTATGCCATTGCCCAGGCCCTAAGCCGAAGGCGATTGCCATCGCCGCTGAAATTACCCCACCATGACACCCAATGAGAACAGTTGACTCATTGTGCCGTGAGGCAATGACGCTCAATGCTTGCCCCACCCGGTGTCGGAACCCGGCCCTGCTGTCCGCGCCAGGGATAATGGGGATAAACGGATCACGCTGCTCAAAGTTTTCGAGATCATATCTTTCTCGTACTTGCTCCCAGGAAAGCCCGTCAGCTT
>MDTA01084406.1_pt1 | contig 15579 bp, 14 predicted proteins | sample 811151 | NCBI WGS metagenome assembly MDTA01 (sample SAMN05326648, study PRJNA326480) | marine metagenome | isolation source: seawater | place: Indian Ocean: South | collected 2010 | reverse complement strand
GAAAAAACTTATATCAACTTTATATGGTATGTTGATGTCAGCTTTTCTTGCAGTAGCACTTGTACCAACACAAGCATTCTCTGATGAGACATGCATGTCGCCATACATGGCTAAAATTGTAGGCCAAGAGGACTACGTTTATGTATGGACTTTAGGTCAAGTGGGCGTTGGAGATGAACAAGATAAACTCGTTACTATAGCAGTTAATCCAAATTCTCCACACTACGGCAATGTAATTGGACACATTTCTGTCGGTGGACGTAATGAAGCTCATCACTCTGGATTTACAGATGATAGACATTACCTATGGGCAGCAACTCTAGATACCAGTAAAATTTTCATTTTTGATGTTCATACAAACCCTTCAAAGCCAAAACTTCATAAAGTTATTACTGATTTTGTGAAAGCTTCTGGTGGGATTGTTGGACCACACACAACATATGCTTTACCAGGAAGAATGATGATTTCTGGTCTTTCTAACAACCAAGATTTTGGTGGTAGAACAGCACTTGTTGAATATACAAATGACGGCACATATGTCGCTACATATCATATGCCTCATGATGAAAATCTATATGGTGCAACTAAAACAGGACAAATAGCAGACGGTTATGGATATGATGTACGTGCATTACCACGTCGTAATGTGATGATTACTTCATCGTTCACCGGTTGGAATAACTACATGATGAACTTAGGTAAATTAATGGGTGATTCTGAAGCTATGAAACGTTTTGGTAACACTGTAGTAGTTTGGGATTTACATTCACGTAAACCTAAAAAAGTATTTGATGTACCAGGAGCACCTTTAGAAATTAGATGTGCTTGGGGTTCACAAAACAACTATTGTTTCACCACAACAGCATTAACCTCACAAATTTGGTTAATCTATGAAAAAGACAATGAGTGGCACACTGAATCTGTAGGAACTATTGGTGATCCTGCTAAGATTCCACTTCCAGTAGATATCTCAATTACAGCTGATGATCAGCATCTTTGGGTTAACACATGGAATGATGGCATGACAAGAGTATTTGATATTTCAAATCCACACAATGCCAAAGAAGTGTACACACACAAAATTGGTGACCAAGTTAACATGTTATCTCAAAGTTGGGATGGTAAACGTGTATACTTTACATCATCACTATTAGCTAACTGGGACAAAGCAGATGGCCCAGAAAAAATGCCACAGTTCTTCAAAGCATATCATTATAAAGATGGGAAATTGGAACAACAATTTGCTATCGACTTTGGTGCTGAAAAACTAGGTATGCCACATCAAATGAGATTTGGTGCATATTCTCTATATGCTAAGTCTCCAAAAAATGAGGCAATTGCAGAACTTTCTAAGTAAAGTTTTGTCTAAGTTATTAGACACCCTCATTGGTGGTTAATAACGTGAAATGGCTGAAACGTTGAGGGCCGCTTAATCATTGATTAGGCGGCCCTTTTACATATAAAATTTAAGGTTGTAAGATAGCATAATTACTCTAAAATAATATAAGTATCTCAGGGAGAGAAAGAGGTGTTCAGAAAACTAATTTTAGTCGCATTGCTACCACTTGTAGCATTTGCTCAAGAAGTCACATATGATTCGCATGTGCTTGCGCCCGGATGGACAAGTCTAACTTTTACGCCACCAACACCATCCTCTTACACTCTTGCAAGCTTCTCAGCTGCTACCGATGGTAATGTTATAAATCAAGATCAGAAATCCACAACATTACATGATTTATATGATGATAAAGTTACTTTACTAAATTTTATGTATACTACGTGTACAGATATAAATGGGTGCCCATTAGCTACTGCTGTTTTTCATAAAATTCAACAAAAATTATCAAAACAACCGGAGTTTGCAAGTAAAGTTCGCTTACTAAGTCTTAGTTTTGATCCAAAAAATGATACACCAGAAATTATGAAACTTTATGGAACGGGTACAGAGAAACATTCTGTTGATTGGCAATTTATCACAGCTAAAAATGCCGATGTATTAGACCCAATTCTTGATGGATATCAGCAAAGAATTATAAAGGAATATGACGAGGATGGTAATTATATAGGATCCATATCGCACATATTAAGAGTTTTCTTAATTGATAAAGATAAAAATATTAGAAATATATATAGCGTCTCTTTTCTTCATGCTGATTTAATTATCAATGATGTGAAAACACTCCTTGATCCGGAGACTCAAAACGGAACTTTAGTAGCTGCAGCGGACACTAGCTCTAAGCTTAATGCTGCTAAATCTGATGTATCGAAACTATCTAAACCCGGTGATAACAAAGATGGTTACTATGACCCAAATTATGAGAGTGCGAGTAAAAGTTTACAAAGAACAGGAAAGCCTGCTGATTTGTATACAATTGCAACAACAAAGCAATTAGGATTACCTAAAATTGCATTTCCTGAAGGGACTAATTTAACACCAGAAAAAATTGAACTTGGTAGAAAATTATTTTTTGATAGGAGGTTGTCACACACAGATACAATTTCATGTGCAATATGTCATGTACCAGAAATGGGTTTTGCACAGAATGAATTAAAAACCGCGGTAGGTACTGAAGGTAGATCAGTACCTCGCAACGCACCAACAGTAGTAAATGCTGCATTTCTAACTCGCTTCTTTCACGATGCAAGAGAGAACTCTTTAGAAGATCAAGTCTGGGGACCACTTCTTGCACATAATGAAATGGCTAATCCATCGCCTGGATATATCATTAACAAATTAAAAGCAATACCTGACTACAAAGGACTATTTGAGAGTGCTTACGGGTCACCACCTAATATGGATAATATAAGTCGAGCACTTGCTGCCTATCAATATAGCCTCCAGAGTGGCAATTCCCCATTTGATCAATTTTATTATGCAGGTAAGTCTGGAGCAATTTCCAAGTCTGCTAAACGTGGATTCGACGTTTTTAAAGGTAAAGGTAACTGTATCGCCTGCCATCTTATAAATGATGAGTATGCTTTATTTACAGATGAGAAATTACATAACACCGGTATTGGATTTGCGGCATCCATGTATGTGGAACCACCAAGAAAAAAAGTAGTTTTGGCACCTGGTATTGAAGTTGATGTCGATACATCTGTGTATGCTAATGATTCTAGATTCAAAGATGAAATAACACCCAATGATCTAGGATTGTATACAATTACCCAAGATCCTGGTGATCGATGGAAGTTTAGAACCCCACCTTTACGAAACGTAGAATTATCAGCTCCTTACATGCACAATGGGCAATTATCTACTTTAAAAGATGTTGTAGAGTTTTATAATCAAGGCGGTACAAGAGAGGTTGGTAAAATGAAAAATGAAACTATTAGTCCTCTTATTTTTCCTTTAAATCTAACAGAGAACGAAGTAAATGATGTTGTTGAATTTCTTAAAACATTAACAGGTACAAACATGGATACTCTTGTATTAGATGGCTTTGCCGCACCTGTTGGTGACGTATCGCTAGAAGATCCAAACTGGTTTCATGATAACAAACTAAAATACTAAATATGAAAAATATTTTTTCCTATTTTATTTTATCAATTATATTAATTAGTACTTCACTTAATACAGCTTCTTCAAATGATATGCTTATGGACCCTATGCCTGCTGCTAAAGAAGCGCCTGATTTTAAAGTAGTAGCGATGGATGGGTCTTTACGTACTCTTGATGATTTAAAGGGAAAGTTTGTTCTAGTTAACTTTTGGGCAACCTGGTGCAATCCATGTAAAGTTGAGATGCCATTGCTGGAGAAACTTCACCAAACTCTTCAAGGTGATAAATTCACTGTGTTGGGTTTACATGTCGGCCCAGGTCCAGAAAATATAGAAGAATTTAAAAAACTTATGCCCATATCTTTTCCAATATACATAGATATGGAATTAGAAGTCAATTGGGGCGTCCCTGGACTTCCTACTACATTTCTCTTAAATCCAGAAGGGAAATTGATATATAGAGCTGTAGGCAAGAGAGAGTTTGCCTCAGACGAAATGATAAGATTTCTCACAAACATTATAGATAATTATAACTTCGCAAGTATTGACAGTAACTATTAGATACAAAATACTTCTACAAGATCTTTTCTACTTTTAGTTCCAAAAAACCGCTGACTTTTTTTTGGACTTAATATTTTTTTTCCTACAATAGATTGCATTTGTTTAATATAAAAATTAAAAAATGTTTTATCGGTATCATTAGAGCGTATGTAGCCCCTTGCAATAGATGAATCTTTAACTATAAATGTAGCTCTTTTGGCGTTTTCTGCGAAATTCTTTCCTATTTTTCCTAATACAATCACAGTACCAGCTATAATTTCACTACAAGAATTATTTCCTAAGTTTCCACCTACAATAATATTTCCTCTTCTCATTCTTATGATTGATTCGTCTCCTACATTTTTCTGTACATATACTATTCCGTCTATAAATCCCTCATTTTTACCTGTTGGCATACAACAGAATTTATTTTTTGTGCTACCAAATATTTTAACAATCCCGCCAGACATACCAGAGCATGCAGATTCTCCCGCATTACCATATAATGTAATACTTCCACCTGACATGTTTTTTGCAAGACCATATCCTACATCTCCAATGATTTTAAAATGTTTAGAGTCACAGCTACTACCTACGTTATCTAAATATCTAGTAGAGTTAATAATTTCAATATAATTTATGTCGCTACCTGTTACAAAAAATAAATCTTTTACTTCCCTTACTTTATTTCCGTGGTTAATTCTCATTCTTTTAATCTTGTCTATACTGCAACTTTGAATACGAGATAAAAAACTCATATCTATTCTTATGTTATTCTTGTTCTTTAACCTAAACTTCATTTTTATTTAAGAATTTTCCTCAAAGTAAATTTGTGTTGACCCAACTTTCCTCCATAATTTCCAGCAGATATTGATAATATGTCTTTTTTATACCGTGATTTAGATATAGCAATGATTGATTCTCTTATAGCGTTATTTATATCCTCTGCTGTTAAACCATTTATTACTATTTCCATAACAGAACTCACTGTTGCTTTAAGTTTACTGTCAGTTATTCCTTTTAGTGAAGGACAAAAAGCATCATTTGTAGAGGCTATTAGCGCTTTGTATTTTGATCCAACCTTTGATCCTGATCTCACTACCCCTCCTGGAAAGGGTGTTATTACATTGTCTAATTTATTTATTACATTTACCGCAATCTCACATGCTGATAAACATGAACCCCTATTAGAGGATAAAATTAAAAAGTTTCCTCCACCTATTGCAGGTACACGAGCCGTTTCCTCCTCACATAAGAATTCCCCATCCATTACTGGTATTCTCCAAAATCTTTTTTTATTAATCTTTTTTGATATTTGAAAACCATCTCCAAAATATCGTAAATTTTTCCCCAAAGGGATCATGTCATCGCCATTAAGGCCTGAAAATAGGGCTGTAGTAGGACAAGTAAGTATACATTGTCCAGATCTTGTCTCAATTTGTTTTTCAAGCTGCGTTCTTGACATAGAAAATGACAATATCGAATAACCTGGTCGCCCATCAGGAGTCTTTGATTTATCTAATTTTTTTTCTATACCTGATTCAATACCACATGCAATCACAGATGTTGCAAATCCCGTAAATGCCATAGCGGCATTAAGTGCCCATTTATCATTATCGGCTGTTACTATTACTCGACTAGCTTTCATGTTAAAAGCTTCCGCAAATGTGTTTTCAATTAATAGGCCATTTATTTTCATGAGATTCTTTTCCTTATGCAATCATTTATATTAACATCAGAGCCTATGACTTCTGACATTTCATCATCACTAATTGTATAATTAGATAAATTTATAGTATGGTATTTTTTAAAATGCGTATCTAACTTTTTTTCTATTGCAGTATCATATTCAGGCCTGACTACTTGAGTCTTACCCCAAGTATATTCTTTAATATTTCCATCTTCTACAACTACTACTCCATCCTTAATTACATGTGTTGGGTGGGCAAACATTTCTTCTATATCTGACAACCTGCTGTCATAAATTGTAATATCAGCATCTGCACCTACCGATAAAGTACCTTTTTTATGTAACCCCAAGATTTTTGCAGGAGCAGATCTTGTCATAGTTGCTATTTCTGAAAGAGTATACTCTCTTTTAATTTGCTTTAGGATAGTATGGTCAGAAATATCTGTAGACATTTGATCAAGTAAGTCATCTCTAAATGTTTTGTTCATTAGTAGCTTAATAAGATGAGGATAGGATGTAAATGGTCCACCATTAGGGTGATCAGTTGTTAGGAATATTTTTTCTGGGTCCTCTGCCAATAGAAAGGTCTCTAAGCCTATTGCCCACTGTAAGGCATTAACAAAGCTTTGATCTTGATATTTAAATGGAACAACTCCACAACCTGCATCACATTCTATATCCATGCATAGCCATTTTTTTGGATGTGCATGTTTATGATTTTTATATTGCGACATGCTGTCACCAGACATAGTAACAGTTTGACCAAACATAATTTGACCAACATCACATGTTAGATTAGGGATTTTATTTAGTTGTTCGGTTATTTCTGCTGAAGCTGATGAAAATCCTCTATCACCGTTATTTCCATAACTGTGAAATTGAATGTGAGTTAAATGTATTGGTAATCCCTCAGCAGCTTTGATTGTCTCTATCGTTGATTTAAAGTTTCCAGGTATACCTAGATTACTGCAGTGAACATGAAGAGGATGTGGAATACCAAGTTCGTAAACAGCTCTTGCAAGAACATTCACAATCTTTCTAGGTGTAATTTTATACCTTACAGAGTGTTCATCTACATTTAATGCTCTTTGATTAAACTTAAACGCATTTATACCACCAGGATTAACAACCTTTATGCCAATACATTGCGATGCTTTTAATACAAAGGCAACATAGTCATTTATTTCTGTTTGGTCTGCTCCCTTTGAAATTAAGCTGAGCAGGTAATCATCATTGCCTAATAAAGCATAGCCACCTTTATCAATAAAAGGTGTGTCAGCCATCTCAGAATGCGCTTGCCTTGAATTCATAGGTAATAGGGCTGGCTCAAAGCAACTTGTATAGCCCATTTCAATGTATTTCAATCCTGTTTTAAGTGTGCTAGGAACAAAGTCAGCGGTCAGATCATAGTCATGATCATAGTTATTATGAAATTCTTGTAACATAAGTCTAGCAATATTAACTTTACCACCACCAATATGTGTATGTAAGTCAATTGCTCCGGGCATGATAATTTTATTCGTACAATCTAATGTATAATCACATTTTTTATCTATTAACTTTACAATTTCTCCATTTTTGATATAAACATCTTGTTTCTTACCAAAAATTTTATTAGCAGGATCATATATTCTTCCATTTTTTAGGTGCAAAGTTGTCATTTATTAATTTCCCTAATTATTTCTTGCACACTCTTATGTATAGGAATTCTAATTGAAGATAATGGTAAAGTGACAACATTATCGGTTCTAAATATTAACCCCTGATAATCTATACCTGGGACTCCACATGGAATAAAAACATCTGGCTCATAATTATATTTTGTTAGAGGATGACCTATGACAATATTTTTAACTTTTTTATTGATTTGAATTAATTTATTTGAAAATGAATTAATATGAATAACTAAGTCGCTGTCTCCAGATTTAATTAATGCTTGAGAACGATAAACATCTCTATCATACTCAAAATATTTTCCTGTAAATTTTACTCTTACAGGAAATCCTGTGAACCACCCAGTTGTTTGACTACTGCTAACATCACCTTCATTTCCCGAAAGAGCAAGACACGCTGCTCTATTTGATTTATTCCTATCTAAAACATACTGAGATATAGAATTTATTATTTTCTGACAAAACTCATATCGAATGTATTCTGATGTCGACCATATTATAGAGAGGTACTTTGATTTATTAACAGCGGGTGCTAATATTTTAAAGTCACTTGATTTGAGGTTTATGTCATTTTTATTCAATTTTAAACTTTCTAAAAGTTCTGGAATTTTTTTGTTATTAAAGTCAACATAGCAGATTCGATCATCTTTTACTCGATGTTTTATATTATTTTTCCTATTACCAATAATAAATATCTTTTTCTTAGCATTAGATGTACTGAAACTATTTTTTACTGCTAAGACTCTATCAATTATTCTTGGATAATTAGCTAATATGTTATTTGAGAAGAGGATAATAACATCTGATTTATTTTTTATTTCTGAAAGTGTTGTAGAAATATATCCCTTACGTTGAAATAAACCCATATTTTTAAGGAATGTATCACTATTAACATGATCTAAAATGCTATTCATTCTAGAAGATGAATACAACAACTCTCTAACAATATTTACATCTGCACTTGAGTTAGAAATTATGATTTCTTTGGATAACTTTACTAGTTCTTTACACTTTTTTATGGAATCCTCATGTCTGACTGTTTTCCCCTTTATTTTTGGGTCTACATTTGAGTTTTTATTATAATTAAATTGTTCGAATCTTTTTTTACAATCTGGTAATAAATCATTCTTTACCTCTAACTTATTATCATGGACATCTATATTTAAATCATCGCAATGAATCGAACAGAATGGGCAGGTAACATTGTTAAAACTACTCAAATCAGAATTTTTAGGCATGTACTATTTTACATCAATAATAAATAACTTTACATGTCTAAACATTAATATATTCTATCTCATAGTGCTATAAATGGTTAAAAAAGCTATTAAAATAAAGACTAACTCAAGACTGCACTTAGGATTCATCAGTCTTGAAACCAATAACCCATACTCATATGGAGGTATGGGAGTTTGTATTAATAAATACCCTACTGTTGTAAGAATATCACCGTCTACGCAATTCAAGTCTAATCTTGAAAAATCTCATAATAATAGAATTTTAAGATTTCTTAAACAATATGAATATTCAACTAAAGTAAAAATTGAATCTATAAGCTCACCTGAAAAACACATTGGACTTGGATCCGGCTCCCAGCTTATTTTAGCAATTGAAGAATGCATAATGAAATACTATATGACACCTTCCTGGCCTAATATTTTTGGCAGAAAATACAGATCGGGTATTGGTTACAATACTTATCAGTATGGTGGTTTTATTCTTGATTCTCCAAAGTCTATAAAAAAGCAAAGTATGCCAATTTTTAAATTCAGTTTTCCTAAAAATTGGAAAATAATACTTTTATTTGATCACACAATTAAAGGACTATCTGGCTACCAAGAGAAATCTTTCTTTTTAAATAATAAAGATGTAAAGATACGTGAAAAGTTATCCGATATTATTCTAAACAATATAGTACCATCTATAATTTATAATGACTTTGATATATTTTCATCTGCCTTAAGTAAGTTTCAAAAAATAACTTCCAGTCTTTATTTAACCCATCAAAAATCATTATATGTCAGTAATGATATTGAAAAAGTTATTAATAAGATATCAAATAATTTTAAAATAGGCGCAGGACAAAGCTCCTGGGGCCCTACTAGCTATATGATTGTTGATTCAAAAAAAGACTTAAATAAAATTTTATCTATTTTAGATAAGCAAATAAGCATGTATAATAATCTCGCATATAATGTCGTGACGGCTGTAAATAGCGGGCGGAGACTATTTTAAACAGGAGATTTTCATGGAAAAACCATACCTTTTACATCTTATAACATCTGAGAAAAACGCAAGCCCATTCGATGTCAATATGGCATATGATGCTGGTTGGACAAACATTACACCATATACAAGTGTAGAACCGTCTGAGATTCAAGCTTTAGTTCAAGATGCAATATTTTCTAGATCAACCTCTGCGCTTACAAGAACAGGAATATTTTTTGGTGGTAGAGATACGCATGAAGCAATGGATATGATTCAAGAAGCAAAGAAACATATGGTCCCGCCATTTGAGGTCTCAGTGTTCGCAGATCCAAGCGGAGCTTTTACAACTGCTGCTGGCATGGTTGCCATTACTGAAAAAAAACTTAAAGATACATTTAATCAGAACCTAGGAGATTCAAGTGTAATTATCCTTGGAGGAACTGGACCGGTTGGCGTTGCATCAGCTGTGATATGTGCAAAAGCAGGAGCAAAAGTCACATTGGTTGGAAGAAGCCTTGAAAAAGCAGAGCGAGTTGCATCTATTTGTAATGATAGATATGAATCGAAAAATGTTCAGCCTGGTGTGGACGCAAATAAGTCCGAATATTTAAATACAGCTGATATTGTGCTTAATACAGGAGCTGCAGGCATACAACTTATGACCGACGAACATATATCATCTAGCGAAACTTTAAAAATCTGCGCAGATACAAATGCGGTACCACCAGCAGGGATTGCTGGAGTTGATGTAATGGATAACGGAAAGGTCATGGAGAAATCTCCAAATGGCTGTTTAGGTATAGGTGCCCTTGCTATTGGTAATATTAAATATAAATCGCAGCATGAGTGTCTAAAGCTTATGTATACGTCTGATAAACCTGTTTACTTGGATTTTGAAGATGCATTCAAATTTGCACAAAAAAGCGTATAAAAATATTCTCTTAATAGCTAATGGACATGAAGCATATTTAGAAGATCTAAATGGTTTGTGTCAAAGAGTCCATTATATAGATCCTTATGCTCAAAAAAGAAATTTTCTTAAAAATTTAAGTGAATTGCAGTATTTCTTAGATAAAAACCAACTAAAAACTAATAATACTATAATTTTTTATGCATCTGGATTAGAAGGAAAGAAGAAAATTCAAAGCTATCTAGATAAAAATTTTTATATATCTGGAAATTCTCTATATAAGTATAATTATTTATGTGATGTTGAGAACATTAAAAGATATTTAATAGGTAACTATATTACTTTACCTGATATTTCCTATCATCCAAAAAAAAATCATATTATTAAACATAAATTTAGTTCAGGCGGATTAGGTGTTGGCGTCAAGCGTAAAAGTAAAGATTATTATTATCAAAAATATATATCAGGACAAACCTATTCAGTTTCATTTTTAGTATATGAAAATTATATAAATATACTAGGCTATAATATATTATTTAGAGTCAAAAATAATGACGACTACCCCTTTTTGTATGCAGGATCAATGATGATTGGTAAAAAATTCAAATATCATAAAATCATAAGAAACCTAATAATATCGATCATAAAAAATGAAAAACTAAAAGGTTTTTCAAGTATAGATTTTATAATAAATAATGGAAAGATATACTTTTTAGAGATTAATGCAAGATTGTCTGCTTCATATAAACTATATAAAGAGCGATATGGTAAAAGCTTAATTAGAAATCATTTTGATAGCTATAAATATAAACTAAATATAAAAAACTATAACTATTTTGCTGAGATCGTTCTCTATGCTAAATCAGAATTGATCATTAGTGAAAGAATAAATGAAATTAGTAATATTTCTGATATACCAAACATAGGTGAGAGGATAGATCGTAATCAACCTATTCTTAGTATAAAACTATCGTCAAAAAGTAGATCTAATTTGTATGAGAAAATTAAAATGAGAATTAATAATGCTAAGCAAATCATTGACTGCTATAATATCGAATTAGAGTATGAATAAAAATATAAGTATAAATAAACAAGTTAAGCCTTTGGTAGAAAGATTGATAGAGTCTCGTGAAAAGCTGAACTTGATAATTACTGAGTCTGAAGGTGGAGCAAAAATCATTGATGCTGGCATTAAAACCAAAGGCTGTTTGGAAGCAGGAAGAATTATAACGGAAATATGTATGGGCGGTCTAGGTACAGTCAGTTTATCTATGACATCAAATATAGAAAGCTGGCCATTGTCTATTCATGTTCATAGTACAGACCCTGTCTTATCATGCCTGGGAAGCCAGTATGCTGGTTGGTCATTGTCTTTTGTCCAGAATGACGATAATTTTTCTGCTCTTGGTTCGGGCCCATGTAGGGCTCTAGCCGGTAAAGAAGATATCTTCTCTGATATAGATTATAAAGATAAATTTTTCTCGACTGTTGTTGTCTTAGAAGTAGATCAAAACCCACCACAAGAGATAATAGATAAGATAACAAGTGATTGTGGAATTTCAGAAAAAAATTTGACCGTTATCCTTACGCCTACAAGATCTCTTGCAGGAACTACACAGGTAGTTGGAAGGGTTTTAGAAGTCGGCCTTCATAAAGTGCATGAACTTGGTTTTCCAATTGATAAAGTTGTGGATGGTTTTGGTTCGGCTCCATTGCCACCACCCGCACCTGATTTTTTAATTGGCATGGGCAGAACTAACGATGCAATACTATACGGAGGTACAGTTCACCTGTATGTTGATACGCCAAATGATGATGCAGAAGAACTCTCTAAAAGATTACCAAGTAACACATCAAGTGACTATGGAAAACCGTTTTCAGATGTATTTAAAGAGTATAAATATGACTTTTATAAAATTGATAAAATGCTCTTCAGTCCGGCAAAAGTTATAGTTTCAAGCATAAAAACAGGGAAGACTTATGTTTCAGGAAGTATTAATTTACCTCTCCTTAATGATTCATTTAATAAATGACTACAACCTTAATACTTACTGAAAAAGAAGGTTGGCACTTCAAACAGTTAGAACAGTCATTAAAAAAATATAATCATAAAGTTTTATCATCATGTCTTTCAAAGATGTGTATAAAGATAGTCAATAATAAACAGATGATATATATCAAAGATAAACCCTGCGACGATATAAACAATATTATTGTTAGATTTATTCCCGGTGGTAGTCTTGAAGAAATTGTCTTCTATTTAAATATACTAAAATTGTTTGAGCAACAAGGAGTGAATGTTATTAATCAAGCAAGCAAGATTGAAGATACGGTTGATAAGTTATATACATCAATTTTATTGTCAGAAAATAATATCAAAACTCCTAATACATATGTATTTAGATCAAAAACAAATGCTCACTCTTTTTTAAAAAAAAATATGTTAAATAAACAATTTATTTATAAACCATTATTTGGATCTCAAGGTGATAATATAGCTATTGTGAGTCAGCCAAATGACCTTGATGTTATAAATAATCCATCTAATGTTTATTATTTTCAAGACTATCTCCATAATGAAATAAATCATGACTATCGTGTCTTAGTGTTTAGAAAAGCAGATAAATTTAAATATTATTACATGACAAGATACGGCAACTCTTTTATCAATAATATTTCAAAAGGTGCATCATGTTTACAAGAAATTATAAACCCTAAGATAATTGATTTAGCACTCAAATCTTCTATGTTGTTAGGTATTGACTTTTGTGGAGTTGATATAATTCAATATAATAATGAATACTATGTCATAGAGGTAAATAGTATCCCTGCATGGAGAGGACTTCAGAATGTTGAAAATGAAAATATTTCTCAATCATTTGTAGATTTTATTATAGAAGGGAAGGGACTAAGAGGAGTAAATATTCTGTGAATTTGTCCTCCTATAAGTTTGCATCTACCGGCAGAGATAAAGTTAAACGTTCATATTTATTAGCATGTAGGTATGATATTGAATCAATTAAACCAGGTAATGTAAATTTATTGTCTGGTCATCATGATTCTAATTTTAATGATTTTGTGAGCAGTTATGACGTGACTTGTGAATTTATAAGCTCTAACAATTATACTCTTGGAGATAGAATATTTAATTGTATCAATGAAACTCAGAGCGTAGTTAAAAAAAACACTAATCTAGGAATAATTTTATTATGCTCGTTATTCTCTCAAGCTCTGTGTATAAAATCTGATATTACAATACGAGATGCAATAAAGGAAGTTGTTAGCAAAGCATCTGGGGATGATGTCAGGCTGTTATGTGAATCAATTCATAATGCTAATCCAGCAGGGTTGGGTAAACATAATACATATGATGTACGATCTGTTTCAGGAATATCATTGTTAGATTTAATGACTATATCATCAGAATATGACAGTATATCTAAGCAATATGCAACATCATTTCAAGATATCTTTGAATTTATAATTCCATGCTTACATTAGAGTATAAGCAATATTAAGGATACTAAATTAGCAATTTCTTATACTTTCTTGAAAACCCTTGAAATACACCCAGATTCCCATTTGAGAAGAAAATATGGGGATAAAATTGCAAAAAAGACTAGTAATGAGGCCTCTGATTTGATAAAAATACTAGACGGGGATACTCGACATGAGTCATGGGGTAAAAATCTAATGTCTCTTGATAATCATTACAAGATGGCTCGAGTTAATCCAGGGACAACAGCAGACTTATTGGTCGCATCGATGATGATATATGATTATTTCATTGGTCTTCCTTCGAAGTAAGTCCGTGTCCGTTTATTAATAAACGTAAATATAGGAGATAATAATGGCAGTAGTCGACAAAGTATTAGTTGGTGAAGCGCTTGTTGTAACCGAAGGTGGGGATAACGAGATATCGCACATTGACTTATTAATGGGTCCACGTGGTTCTGCAGTAGAAGATGCATTTTGTAACACTCTTTGTAACAACAAAGATGGTTTCACATCATTATTAGCTGTAGTTTCACCTAACTTACCATGTAAACCAAGCACAGCAATGTTCAACAAAGTTACTATTAAAGGTGCTAAGCAAGCGGTTCAAATGTTTGGGCCAGCCCAAGCGGCAGTAGCTAGAGCAGTAACAGAGTGTGTTGAAGATGGAACTATCCCTGCAGATGAGGCAGACGATATTTTCATTTGTGTTGGTGTATTTATTCATTGGGACGCTGATGATAATAAACGCATTTATGATTATAATTTTGAAGCTACAAAAATGGCAATCAAAAATGCAGTAAGTGGTGAGCCAAAAGCATCAGATGTTGTTGCTAAAAAAGATACGGCACATCCATTCGAAAAATAATCATTCAGATTATTAACATAAAGAGCTGGGATTAACTCCCAGCTCTTTTTTTTATTAAAAATGAATTTGTTTGGTTTTTGAAAAGCAGTGAAGATATAAGTACTCCATCTATACCAATATTCCTTAGTTTATAAATATCAAGCAATGATCTAACACCTCCGGCAACATAGTATTGCTTACCTTTAGATTTTTTTTCACACTTGATCATTTTAAAATCTGGGCCACTATTAGTACCTACAGCCGATATGTCCATTATAATAATTTTATTTTTATATTTTGACGCTAAGCTTTTAAAATTTGATTCACCAACAAGATTTTTTGTATAATCATACGAATGAATATGCTCTTTATATTTGTAGTTAATATTAATGATTCTATTGCATTTTTCACTACATAATATGGGATTTATATTTTTTCTCTTATAAGGAACATTATATACATTACCAGAATCTAGCCATATATTTAAATTTGGATATTTTTTTGAAATAAGTTCAATAATATTGAAATTATTTTTATCTCCAGCTATAGAATCAATATCAGCAATATATATGATCGAGGGTTTATATTTCTTTATTAGTCCATTTATAAAAATTAATGGGTTAGATGACTTATTATAGTGCTTACAGATAGGAGTATAATAAGTCATCTAACCCATTAATTTTTATAAATGGACTAATAAAGAAATATAAACCCT
>MDTA01022328.1_pt1 | contig 15581 bp, 16 predicted proteins | sample 811151 | NCBI WGS metagenome assembly MDTA01 (sample SAMN05326648, study PRJNA326480) | marine metagenome | isolation source: seawater | place: Indian Ocean: South | collected 2010 | reverse complement strand
ATGCCGCGGCCTGGCGTCATGACTACTTCGGCGCCCTGTTCCCGCTCCATCCCGGGGGGATCGTCCCGGATGGACCGAGCTTGAGCACACTGGTGAATCAACCAGTCCCGCAGCCATGACCATGGCCGATCCCCAGTTCGACGGTGTGTACGGGCCGTTCACAATCACCGCCTCGGATCGTGCGGAGGTACAGCGCTACCGGTTCTGCCTGCTCATCAGCGGCATCGCCATGACCGCAGGCCTTCTCCATTGGTGGCTGATCGGCAGCCAGTGGGCCTGGGTCTGGCTGATGCCGCTCTGCATCGGGCTTGGATTGGCCTTGCAGTGGATTCATATCTACCTGCGCCCACTGCATCAAGCGCTGCAACTCTTTTGGTTGATGGGCTGCCTGGGGTGGTTGGTGCTGATGTGGAAGGTCTCACCGGGCCAAGCCCTCCAGACCCTTGGCCTCCATCCCCTTTGGATTCTGGCCGTCGGCCCCCTGTTCGCGGCATTGACCGGCATTGGGTTCAAAGAATTTTTCTGCTTCAGACGCCCGGAAGCTGTTGGCCTCACCCTGTTGCTACCGATCGCCCTTCTGGGCCGGTTAACGGGCCTGGTCGGCACCAGCAGCTGCATGGGGCTAATGCTCATTGCCGCCCTGCTGCTCCTGGTGCTGTCGATGCGCAAATTCGGCATGGACGCAGCGGCCGACGTGGGAGACAAGAGCGTGTTTGCTTATCTGGACGCCCAGCGCCAAGTCGCCAACCCGTGAGTCTGATCAGCCTGGTTGATGCCTCCAAGGATTTCGGCATCCGAACCCTGTTCGAGGACCTCACGCTCCACATCCGTGACAATGACCGCGTGGGACTGATCGGTCCCAACGGTGCCGGTAAATCCACCCTGCTGCGGGTGTTGTCGGGCAAGGAACCCCTAGGGGGTGGAGAACGTCGCTGCTCATCGCGGCTGCGCGTGGAACTGGTCGGTCAGGACAGCGTTGTGGAGCCAGGCCTAACAGTGCTGGAACAGGTGCTCGCCGGCTGTGGAGAAAAGCGTGAGCTGCTGCTGCGATTCAGTGCGGTGTCGGAGGCCGTGGCCCGTGATCCCGAGAACGCGGTGGCGATGAAGGAGCTCGGCGCCCTGAGCGAGCGCATGGATGAAGAGGGTGCCTGGGGATTGGAGCAACAGTGCCAAGAGGTGTTGCAACGCCTGGGCATTAGTGATCTGCATCGACCAGTGGAGGATCTGTCCGGGGGGTATCGCAAACGCGTTGGGCTGGCCTCGGCCCTCGTGGCCAGCCCGGATGTGCTCTTGCTCGATGAACCGACAAACCACCTCGACGCCGCTGCTGTGGAGTGGCTGCAGAGCTGGCTGGATCGCTACCCCGGAGCGGTGGTGCTGGTCACCCACGACCGCTACGTGCTCGACCGGGTGACACGACGGATTGTGGAGGTGGAACGCGGTCAGGCCACCAGCATCGAGGGCAACTACAGCACCTATCTCCAACGCAAGGCGGAGCAGGAGGTGGCCGACGCAGCGGAAGCCGCACGCTTCAAAAGCGTGATGCGCCGGGAGCTGGCCTGGCTGCGGCAAGGCCCTAAGGCGCGCAGCACCAAGCAAAAAGCCCGGATCCAGCGGATCGAGGCCATGCGCGAAGCGCCGGTGAAACAGGGTCGTGCCCAGCTGGAGATGAGCAGTGTGAGCCGCCGGATCGGCAAGCTCGCCATCGAAGCGGAAGAGCTGATGGTCACGGCCGACGGCACCCCGGACGGCCCAGTGCTGCTGCGGGATTTCACCTACAGCTTCAGCCCAGAGGATCGCGTCGGAATCATCGGCCCCAACGGCAGCGGCAAGTCCACCCTGCTGGACCTGATCGCGGGACGACGCGACGTCACCGGCGGCAGCCTGCGCCTTGGTGAGACGGTTCACCTGGGCTATCTCGATCAACACACCGATGCACTCACCGAAGGTCGTGGGCTGGAACGCAAGGTGATCGAATTCATCGAAGAGGCCGCATCCAGGATTGACCTTGGTGGGGAACAGTTGAGCGCCTCTCAGTTGCTGGAGCGCTTCCTCTTCCCCCCCGCCCAGCAGCACAGCCCCCTCAGCAAGTTGTCGGGTGGAGAGCGCCGGCGTCTGAGCCTCTGCCGGATGTTGATTCAGGCGCCGAATGTGCTCCTGCTGGATGAACCCACGAACGACCTTGATGTGCAAACTCTGAGCGTCCTAGAAGACCTGCTCGAAGACTTCCGTGGCTGTGTGGTGGTGGTGTCACACGACCGCTACTTCCTAGATCGCACGGTCGATCGCCTTTTCTGTTTCGAGGCTGGACGACTGGAACGCTTCGAAGGCAACTACAGCGCGTTCCTGGATTACCGACGCGAGCTGGAGAAAGCGGCTGCGGACCAAGCCAATCGCAGCCGAACGAATGTGGCCGGCAAGAAAAAAGCTTCTCCGAAACCCAGCGATGGCCCACGACGGCGCAGTTTCAAGGAGTCCAAGGAGCTGGAATCACTGGAACGCGAGCTGCCCCAGATGGAGCAACGCAAAACAGAACTTGCGCAGGCCATCGCCTCAGGGACAGGCGATCTGACAAGCCTCAGTCAGGAGTTGGCCACTCTGCTGGAGACGCTGAACAACAGCGAGGAACGCTGGCTTGAGCTCAGTGAACTGGCTCCCTGAGCGAGCGTCGACGGCGACGCGGATGGAGCAGTTCATCCACTGCTGGCGCGGTTGGGTGATCACCCTCCGCCATGGAAGGGATCGGGCAGCTCAGGCAGGCCGGCTCCTCACGGATCCAGGGAGCCGGCCTGACCGACCTGCCTGACGCTTCGGCCAGTTTCATCGCCGTTGGCCGGTAATCCGAGGCAGAACGATGGAGCGCCATCTGGTCACCCATCCGGCGCAGATAGAGGTCATGCGACCAGAGCACCTGGTTGTGCTCAAAGGCTTCGCAAGCCGCCTGCACGGACTTGAACCGCTGGCTCACCAGTCCCGACGGCGCGCATTGCTTCCACTCGAGCACATCTTGAAAGCTCAGACCAGTGCGCCACTGGCGTTGTTCAGAGAGGTAGCAAAACGTTTCCGGACCATTAATCCAGAACATCCGCCCTTCATCATCCATGAAATGGCGCCCCTGACGATGTCGGATCCTGACCATGACCACCAGCCCACTCTTCTTTGCTGGTAGCTGAGGTCACCAAAATGCTGCAACGGTGTTGTTACGGAAACCAGCGGTTCGGCGTGGGTGCTGGCAGCCCCGTTCGACAGCCGTAAGGTGAAGAGGTTGACATCGGCTTGGACACGCCGCGTTGCCATGAAATCGATCGACGAACACATCAAGAAAGACCTGACCGATCTTGAAGCGGCTAAAGCCGAGGGCAACGACGCCAAAATTCGCCATATCAGCGAAGAGCTGGAGTCTCTTCAGGATTACAAGAAAGAGCATCCCGGCGACAGCCACGACCCCACCCCCCTGGAGCTCTACTGCGAAGCGAATCCTGATGCCGATGAGTGCCGCGTCTACGACGACTGAGCGGTCTTTGGCCTCTGCGTTGGATCACTCAAAAGCGGGGCTAAGGCCCCGCTTTTTGATGGCCAAGCCATCACTGCTCCTCATCAAATTCTGCGGGACTGCCGGTCAGCGTGCAGACCACAGCTTCTTCAGGCTTCATGGCGTGCACCGTTGCAATGGGGCGGCCCCGGCGACGAAGAGCCTCAATCTGAGCAGGCGTCTGACAACGGGCGATCAGTTGACCATGGTTGTCGAAACAAGTGAAGAAAGTCATGAGACGTTCTCGCGGTGCTTCTGTTATCGCCACGGCCAGCACCCGACACAAGTGCAAATGTGCCCACGCCCATAAACAGGCGCGAGGGGCTCAGACCCCCAGTTCGGCCCACACCCGGTTCAACAGAGCCTCCAGCCCCTGCCCCATCGCCGCAGAGATCAGAAGAGGCTTTTGGCCGCTGGCCTGCTCCAGCTGCGCCGACAGCTCTTCGCGACCAGCGTCATCCAGCAGCTCCAGCTTGTTGACCACCAGCAGGCGCTCACGATCCACCAGACCATGGCCATAGGCCTCGAGCTCTCGCTCCACCACACGCAGATCACCGAGGGGATCCTCAGCACCACCATCCACCACATGAATCAACAGACGTGTGCGCTCGATGTGGCGGAGAAAATCATGCCCTAGTCCGGCGCCTTGCGCGGCACCGGCAATCAGCCCCGGGATGTCAGCAAACACTGTGCCATCCCCGGTGGGCCGTCGCACCACACCCAGATTGGGCACCAACGTGGTGAAGGGGTAATCGGCAATCTTTGGACGTGCCGCTGACAGCACGCTGATCAGAGTGCTTTTGCCCGCATTGGGCAAGCCGATGATGCCGACCTCCGCGAGGAGCTTGAGCTCGAGCTGCAGCGGCCATTCCTCACCATCGCGCCCCTCCGTGCACTTCTCCGGAGCACGGTTGCGATTGCTCAGATAGTGGGCATTGCCAAGACCGCCTCGCCCCCCAAAGGCGACGGTGAGCTGTTCACCCACTGACGTGAGATCCCCCAACAGGATGCCTGTGGAGAGGTGTCTCACCTCGGTGCCACAGGGAACAGGGATGACCAAATTTTGGCCCGATGCCCCTGTGCAGCGATTGGGGCCACCACGACGACCATCAGTGGCAGCGAACAAGCGCTTGTATTTGAAATCCAGCAGGGTCTGAAGGTTGGAATCCGCCTCCAGCACCACATGAGCGCCATGGCCGCCGTCACCGCCAGAGGGGCCCCCTGCGGGTACGTACTTCTCACGCCGAAAGGCCACGATGCCGTCGCCGCCACGGCCGCCCCTCACGGTGATTCGCGCCTGGTCGATGAACTGCACGAAATGCCTCGGTCGTGGCCAACCACCAACCCTAGGATCGCGAGGCACGGGAGATTGAGCTTGGCCGGCGTTCGCTTTGAAGCGCTCAGCAAGAGCTACCCAGCACGCGGTGGTGAAGGCCCCGTCGAGGTGATCAAAGACCTGTCTCTCGCCGTCGATGATGGCGAATTCCTGGTGCTCGTCGGCCCCTCCGGATGCGGCAAGAGCACCCTGCTGCGTTTGATGGCCGGACTGGAAGCGCCAAGTTCCGGAGAGATCTGGGTCGGCAATCAGGCTGTCAGCCAGCTGCGTCCCGCCAAGCGCAACGTGGCCATGGTGTTCCAGAGCTATGCGCTCTACCCACACCTGAGCGTGCGCGACAACTTGGGCTTCGGACTGCGGCGCAGCCGTCAGCGATCCACCGTCGACCAACTGCAGGATCAGCTGCATCGCAGCACACGCTGGCTCCCCGAGCGACTGCAATACAACTCCCAACGGGAAGCCAGGGTTGAGCATCGAGTGCAGGAAGTGGCCGCCGCACTCGAACTGGACCGTCTCCTGGATCGACGTCCCAAAGAGTTGTCAGGCGGGCAGAAGCAGCGGGTGGCCCTGGGCCGGGCCATGGCCCGGCAACCGGCGGTGTTTCTGATGGATGAGCCCCTCAGCAATCTCGACGCCAAATTGCGCGGATCCACGCGCAAACAGATCGTGGAACTGCAGCGCCAGCTGGGCACCACCACCCTCTACGTGACCCACGATCAGGTGGAGGCGATGACCATGGGGCATCGGATCGCAGTGCTGAACCAAGGGGAGCTGCAGCAGCTGGGGACACCGATGGAGCTCTACCAATGGCCCGCCAATCTGTTCGTCGCCCAGTTCATCGGCAGTCCTCCGATGAATGTGCTTCCCGTGCAGGTGGGGCCAAGCCAGACGCTCATGCTCGGAGAGCGTCGCCTCAGTGTGGAAGGCCCCTTGGCCGATGCATTGGACCCCTTGGAAGGTCAGCAGCTCAGTGGGGGGATCCGCGCTGAACAACTGCGGGTGGCCCCTGCCACCAACCGCAATCTGCCAGCAGAGGTAAGCCACAGCGAAGTGCTGGGCAACGAACAACTGGTTACCTGCCGGTTGCTCAACGGCAACCACTTGGTGCAGGTGAGAGCCGAACCCGGCCTTGATACCGTGCCTGGGTCTCTCATCCACCTTGAGCCGGATCCGCGCGGATGGCGTTTGTTCGATCAGCAAGGAAGCGCGATCAGCCCCGTGGCGGCCAGCCGCCTGAACGATGACGAGCCGGTTCTGCCCGAACTGAGCTGAACCATGCTGAATTGAACGACTGAACTCAGCGCACCCAGATCACACTGCAGCCGGCGCCACCATCCCCCTGATCGGCATCCACGACCCGGTCGATGTAGTTCAAGGATCCAAGCCAGTCGCGTAGCCCACGCTTCAGGCGTCCTGTGCCGATGCCGTGAATCACCCAGACGGGTCCATTGGCTCCACGCAGCACGTCTTCAACAGCGGCCTCGGCCTCGTGCACGCGCATGCCACGCACATCAACGGTGTTACGCGCGGTGCGCACCCCTGCCGAACCACTGCCCCGACGAGCCTTGACCTGCACCACAGGTGCCTGGGGCGGCTCAGGCTTGCGCCCATCCAAACTTTCCACCGCCGACAGCTCCACGGTGCTGCGCATCACGCCACAACGCACCTGAAGTTGCAGACCATCGTCCGAAACCGCTAGCACCTCAGCTGCTTTCCCCAGGGCGAGCAGACGAATGCGGTCTCCGACCTGGGGGCGCCAACCCTGATGATTTCGGCGCTCTGGGGTCGAGCGATGACGATCTTCGAGCTTGCGCAAGCGCTGCCCTGCTTTGCGTGCGGTCTCACCATCTGCTTGATCATCACGCAGGCGACGAATCAGCTGGCGCACCTCTTTCTGGCCAGCACGGATGGAGGTCTCCAGCCGTTGCCGCCCCTGTTCCTGACGTTCTGCGGAATGACGCTTCTGCGTCTCCCAACGCTGAAGAAGCTCCTCATGCAACAACTCGGTGCGAGCCAGCAGGGCTGCGGCATCTTCAGCGGCAGCTTGTTGGCGCTGCCGTTGTTCCTCCAGGCCCTGGATGACAGAGTTGGCCTCACCCTCTCCTCCAGGTGACAACAGGCTGCGGGCCTGTTCGATCACGCCCGTCTCCAGGCCCAGACGGGTGGCGATCGCCAAGGCATTGCTGCGTCCAGGGATCCCCCACAACAAGTGGTAAGTCGGAGACAGGGTCTCGCTGTCGAACGCAACAGACGCATTTTCAAAGCGCGGGTCGCTGTATTTGAGGGCCTTGAGCTCCCCGAAATGCGTGGTTGCCACGGTGAGCCGCGCCCGATCCGCCAGGGTGCGGAGCAGGGCTGTCGCCAAAGCCGTGCCCTCGCTGGGATCCGTTCCTGCACCCACTTCGTCCAACAGCACCAAGGCCGGTGTTGGACCGGAATCCACGTCAGCGAGGATGCGCCCAATGCGTTTCACATGGCCACTGAAGGTGGAAAGGCTTTGCTGCAGGGACTGTTCATCCCCGATGTCAGCCAGCACTTGGGCGCACCAGGGGAGCGTCGGGATCCCACAACAGGGGAGCCAGAGGCCGGCACGGGCCATCAGCGCCGCAAGGCCCAGGCTTTTGAGGGTGACAGTTTTCCCGCCCGTATTGGGACCGGTGATCGCCACCACCCGCAGGGAACTGGAGACGTCCACACTGACCGGCACAACGGCAGGTCCCTGTTCTTTTCGCTCTTGCCACACCAGCAGGGGGTGGCGGAGGTCCTTGAGCGCGAATGGCGCATTCTCTGAGGCCTCCAGGCGGGGAGGCACAGCGCCGAGCCACTGGCCATAGCGACCGCGCGACAGTGCCAAATCCAGCTCAAGCAACACCACCATCAGCGCCTGCAGCCCATCCACCTGCTCAGCCACAGCAGCACTCAGCTCCGCCAACACCCGCTGCTCTTCCTCGCGAATGCGGCCATCAAGATCGGCCAGTCGGTTCCCCAAATCGATCACCGATTTGGGTTCCACAAACACCGTGCTTCCGGAGGCGGAGCTGTCATGAACCATGCCGGGACACTGACCTCCGGCGCCAGCTTTCACCGCCAGCACGGGGCGACCATGGCGCTCCGCATTCACCGTGTCCTGCAGATGGGACGCCCAGCGCCGGATGATCTCCTGCAACTTGTCGCGACGCCGGGCGCGCAGCTCCTGCCACTGCCGTCGATGGCCCTCAAGCAACGCACTGGCGCGATCGGCAACGCGCCCCCCGTCTTCGATCGCGAATTTAAGGCGCTGTTCAAGCTCCGGCAGTGTGGCCACATCCACCAGCAGTGCGGTGCAGTGCGGGCGCAAGTCCGGATCATCAATCTGACGGCGCAAGCGCCTAGCCGCCCCGAGGGTCTCAGCCACCGCCAGCAAGTCCTCACCGGAGGCGGTCCCCCCCTTGCTGCAGCGCAGCAGGATCGGGTCCAGATCACTGACGCCCTGGAAACTGAGTCCGCCTTCCAGCAGACCATCCAGCGCGGCCATTTCCAGCGTTCTGGCTTGAAGCAGCAGGCTGGCGGGCAGCGACTCCGGCAGGGAACCAACACGACAGGCGCGACGGCCTTGGACCGTGCTGGCGAAACTGGACAGGTGATCACACAGCCGCGGCCACTCGAGCAGCTCCAGGGTTTCCTCGAAAGCAGACATCAACCGGTCGTCGTCCCGCCTGGCTGATTGGATGGAATCCCTCCGGGCGGTTCGTAGAGCATCTCCAACCAGTTGCCCTCTGGGTCACGCAAATAAAACGATGCCGTTCCATCGCGATGGTCGTGCACACCCCCCACTGCCACACCGGAGGCCTTCAGGCGTGCATGCACAACATCCACCTCTGCGCGGTCGCGGAAGTGAAAGGCGAAATGCGGTCCGGCAGCCTTGTAGTTCGGCCCTAGCAGGGCCAGACCGTCCCTTGAGTCTCCTGCTTCGAGGTAGCACCAGTCGTCGGCCTCCCACACCATGCGCATGCCGAGATCGGTGTAGAAGCCGACGGCTCGTTCCATGTCGTTGACGCGGATGGCGACATGACCCAGGCGCTGCACCGCAGACATGAATGAGCTCTCCAGATCGGCTCATTCTGTAGTGCGCTTGATCCTGAACGAGAGATGAGCCCAGCGAGACCATCCATGTCAGCGACTGGGCCGAGGCTCCAGCGTTCAAGCCGTCGGCAGCAGAATCACCCCCACTTCAACCACTCCGCCGCATCACACGCGTGATACGTGAGGATCAGATCCGCTCCAGCCCGCTTAAAGCTGAGCAGTGTTTCCAGCACAACCGCGCGCTCATCGATCCAACCACGCTCCGCTGCGGCCTTCACCATCGAATACTCACCACTGACGTTGTAAGCAGCAATCGGCAGGTCGGACTCCTCCCGTAAGCGATGAATGATGTCGAGATAGGCCAGTCCAGGCTTCACCATCATGATGTCGGCACCCTCCTGCTCATCCAGCTGGGCTTCTGTGATGGCCTCCCTGGCATTGGCGGGATCCATCTGATAGGTGTCCTTGTTCTTAGGGATGGGCTTGCTGCCGGCAGCGCGGGGGGCTGAGTCGAGCGCCTCGCGAAAGGGGCCGTAGTAGGCCGAGGAGTATTTCGCGGTGTAGCTGATGATGCCCACATGCTCGAAGCCCTCGTCATCGAGCGCTTCACGGATCGCACCGACCCGCCCATCCATCATGTCGCTAGGGCCAATCAGATCCGCACCTGCACGGGCCTGCATCACCGCCTGCTTGCAAAGCAGCTCGATGGTTTCATCGTTGAGCACCACCCCTTGCTCACTAACGATGCCATCGTGTCCGTCGCAGGAATAGGGATCAAGGGCGACATCGGTCATGATCGCCATCTCGGGAAGCTCTTGCTTCAGCTGGCGGATGGCTCGAGGAATCAGGCCATCCTCGTTAAAGCACTCAGCACCGTCTTCGGTTTTGAGTTCTTCAGCCACCTTGGGGAAGAGCACCACGCAACGGATGCCGAGATCCCAGGCCCGCTTGACCTCCCCGGTGAGGTTCTCAAGGTTCCAGCGATTAGCACCCGGCATGGCACCGATCGGCTGCACATCGGCGCCCTCATGCACGAAGAGGGGGTAGATGAAATCAGCAGGAGACAGACCCGTCTCCCTGACCATGGCACGCAACGCCGGTGAACGGCGCAGGCGGCGAGGGCGATAGGTGATGTCCATCAACGGGCGTGGCTCAATGGAGGGCGATCGTAGGCGTCAAACCCTGCCTTTCCTGTCAGAGGCGGGCCTTCTGTAGCCAGTCTCCACGCGGATCTTCATGGCGTGCTCCCCGCAGCTGTTCCAACAGAGTTCGCTGTTCTTCAGACCACTCACTCGGCCAGCGCAGGCTGAGGCTGAGCAGCAAATCGCCACGACCCGATTTCACCGGCCAACCCTTGCCTTTCAAACGAAGGCTGCGTCCGGGTGCTGTCCCTGCAGGGATCGACACCTCGGCTTCCCCATCGGGAGTCATCACTGTCACCGTGCCACCGAGCGCCAACTCATCGAGAGACACGGGCAATTCGGCGCGGAGCTGATCACCATCAAGACGCCACACAGGATGGGCTTGTACGTCGAGATTGAGATAGAGGTCACCGCGACGCCCGGTCCCTGGCTGCAGATTGCCTTTCCCCTTCAAACGCAGACGAGATCCAGTCTTGACGCCGGCTGGAATGCGCACCTGCACGCGCTCACCGTTCACCGACAAGGTTCTCTCAGCTCCGCGGAAGGCCTCACCGAAGCTCACTTTCACGCTGGTTTCAGCATCGAGATTGACGGGAGCCCGTGACGCGCTGCGGGGAAACCCACCCCCTCCGAAACCACCACCAGGGAAGCCTCCCCCCGGAAACCCTCCGCCAGCAAAGCCACCGGGTGCGCCGCCGAACCCACCGCCGCCAGGCCCACCAAAACGACCCAGCAAATCATTGATGAAGTCATCGAAATTGCCATACCGACCGAAATCGACGTCGAAACCACCCGGCCCTGCTCCAGCTCCCCCTCCTGCCTGATTCCAGTACTGGCCAAACTGCTCGTATCGACGGCGCTTGTCCGGATCCGAAAGCACCTCGTAGGCCTCACTGATCTCCTTGAACTTCGCTTCCGCTGCCTTATCGCCGGGGTTCACATCAGGGTGGTACTGACGCGCGAGCTTGCGAAACGCGCGCTTGATCGCATCGGCATCGGCACCGCGGTCCACTCCCAGCACCTTGAAGTAGTCGCGGTAGCCACTGCCGGCCATGGTGATCGTTCAGCCCCGAGGGCTCCACATGATCCCCAGTGTCCCAGTTCCGTCCGGGGTTCGGCACCGAAGCAGGAGTCGGGATGCCCGTACGTCGCACCACACGTACATTTCGGCCATGGTCAGATTTCTTCTGTTGGCGGCCCTTGCTGGCGGCAGCTCAGTTGTGTTGAGTAGCGAGGCCGTAAACGCCGCACCGGATCCGACGGCACTCGCGGATTACCTCAGGGCTTCCAAGGTCCTCTATTACGGCTCCTGGCGCTGCTCGGCCTGTCAATACCAAGGTCGCCTGTTCGGGGAGGCCGTGAACCGACTTCCGTATGTGGAATGCGCCAAGCCCGATGAGTTCCCGATTCAGGCCGCTGCCTGTCAGACCGCTGAAATCCGTGCATATCCCACCTGGATCCTGCCGAACGGTGATCGTCGTGTCGGCGTGCAATCGCTTGAGGAACTGCAGCGCTGGTCAGGCATGAGTGCGAACCCTTAACGCCATGCCCTTGCGCCGGCCCGCCCTCTTCGTTGGCTTCAGTCGACAGCATTGGCGAGGTGATCTGACCGGAGGACTCACCGCCGCCGTTGTGGCCTTGCCGCTGGCGTTGGCCTTTGGCAATGCAGCCCTCGGGCCCGGAGGGGCCATCTATGGCCTGTATGGGGCGATCATCACTGGCTTTCTGGCCGCCTTGTTCGGAGGCACACCGGCCCAGGTAAGTGGACCGACCGGCCCGATGAGCGTCACTGTCGCCGGGGTGGTGAGCACGCTTGCGGCCATTGGTGCCAGTCGAGATCTGGCGGATGGCGACATGCTGCCCCTGGTCATGGCGGCCGTGGTGATTGGCGGACTGCTGCAGATCCTGATGGGCGTTCTCAGGCTGGGGCGCTACATCACGATGGTTCCCTATTCGGTGGTCTCCGGCTTCATGTCGGGGATCGGAGTGATCATCCTCACCCTGCAGATCGGACCCTTGCTGGGGATCAACAGCCGGGGCGGAGTGCTGCAATCGCTGCAGATGGTGATCCGTGATTTTGAGCCGAATCCCGCGGCTCTCATCGTTGGACTGGTGACCCTTCTGGTGGTGTTCACCACTCCACGGCGGATCAGCCAATGGATTCCGTCACCCCTGCTGGCGCTCGTTTTGATCACTCCGCTGTCTCTGCTGGTCTTTCCAGAAGGACTGGCCCGCATCGGCTCCATCCCCGGGGGTGGTCTGAGCTTCAACCTTCCGAACTGGCAGGAACAGTGGCCACTCCTGCTTCGAGCAGGCCTTGTGCTGGCCGTGCTGGGTGCGATCGACTCCTTGTTGACCTCCCTGGTCGCGGACAACATCAGCCACACTCGCCATCGCTCCAACCGTGAGCTGGTGGGTCAAGGCATCGCCAACACGGTTGCAGGACTGTTCAACGGACTCCCTGGGGCTGGAGCCACGATGCGAACAGTGATCAACATCCAGTCCGGAGGACGCACACCCCTCTCCGGCATGACCCATTCGATCGTTTTGCTGTTGCTTCTGCTGGGTGCAGGCCCGCTAGCAGCAGGCATCCCGACGGCCTTGCTGGCGGGAATCCTGATCAAAGTGGGACTCGACATCATCGATTGGGGTTTCCTGCGCCGAGCCCATCGCCTGTCCAAGAAAACAGCGCTGGTGATGTGGAGCGTTCTGTTAATGACGGTGTTCTGGGACCTGATTGGTGCCGTTGTCGTTGGCATGTTTGTGGCCAACCTGCTCACGATCGAATCAATCACCGACCATCAGCTAGGCAGCATGGACACCGACACGGCTCACCTGACCACGCAGGAACAGCAGCTCCTGGAGCGCTGCGGCGACGACTTGATCCTGTTCCACCTGCACGGGCCGTTGAGTTTCGGTGCTGCGAAGGGGATCAGTGAACGGATGATGCTGGTGCGGCAATACCGAATCCTGTTGCTCGACATCACCGATGTGCCACACCTCGGCGTCACGGCAAGCCTGGCAATCGAACGCATGGTGGAAGAAGCGCAGGAAAACAATCGACGGGTGCTCGTCACGGGCGCTAAGGGCAAGGTCAAACGACGCCTGGCGCAGTTCGGCATCCACGAGCTGGTGGATGAGCGCTTGGATGCCCTTCAACAGGCTGCCAACTGGCTGAACGGTTGATCCATAGGCCATTGGCTGCAGACTCAGGAAGACAGGATGATCAGCTCTCCATGACGCGTGCTTCCAACCATTCGACCCTGCTGCTGATTGCCCAGGTGATCGCTCTCAGCGATGGCTCGATCTCGCAGGAGGAAGAGCACCTCATCATGGAACTGCCAAAACGACTGGGGATCGAGGCGGAAGCGGGGAGCGACCGCCAAGCGCTGCCGAGCCTGTCGTCACTGGCCCAACAACTCTCCACAGCTGGAGACCGATGCCTGGCCGCTCGGATTGCCGGCCTGGTGGCAGGTGTGTCCAGAAACCCTGGCGACCAACAAGACATCAATGCTCTGGAGCGCACCGCGTACCGAGAATTGATCGCAGCACTTGGCTTAGAAACCAGCGAGCTGGAAGAAATTGAATGGAGCGTTCGCCAAGAGCTCAGCCAGGAGAAAAGCCTGCTTCAGCGCATCGGAGACGCCCTATTCGGCCAAGGAGCATGGCCTGATCCACAAACCATGAAACCCGGCCCAGATATTCCTGGATTGGGCTAACACTGAAACAAATCAAACTCTCCTGACATCAGAATCCCAGACAAATCACCAATTAGAGAGCAAAAAGCAGAAAACGAACCATGGATCCTGATGCCAGAGTTTTGATCATTAGCCAACTGTTAGTGATCATCGTTCCAACTACAACCCTGATAGGAGTATGGATTTGGCTACTGAGATCAAGCCCGAAAAGACGACAACATCCGCACACATCAAATCAAATCAAAAATTCAAAACGCCAAATCAACAGGGGCTAAGCGACACGGAAGCAGCACAAAAGCAGACGCACAAGAGCACGACAAAGCGAACCAAATTTTCCGCACAAAGGACACTTACGACACCAGCAGAAGCCTAAGAGCACACAGACTCCTGTCTGGATGACGGCATGCTGGAGCAAAGTCTTCCTAAACCGATGCCACTAGCCGGAAGAGAAATACTCGAATCCTTCATTGATCACATCGAAGCGGATGGAATCAAGAGAAAGCACTGGCTTTCACGCGTTCGAGAGGTGGGCTTTGATCAGGCACTATCGGAGTACAGCGCTATCAAACGCAATCACGAAAAAAGATGAAAGCTCACGGCAACCAGCGAAAGGAGTATCTCAACGCGAGCAAAATTGTATCAACCTTACAAACCCTTGTAATACCTACAACACAGGATGAAGTCATAAGCCATCCAGGCACGGAAGAGGCTCAACAAGAATATGAAAGCTTCACATCACACATGGCATTTACAATCTTCTTCGCTACCTCGACAGGAAAAACCGAGGATGTAGCTGACCGCTTAAAAGAATTAATTCCAGGTACGGAGGCCAAAGACGTAGACAACATCAGCTCAATCGATGAGCTGGTCAGCGCAGAACAGCTCATCTGCTGTATTCCCACATGGAACACGGGAGCCGAGGAAGCACGCTCTGGAACAGCATGGGATGACCTGATTCAAGAGATTCCAGACAAAGACTTTGCAGGAAAAGCTGTTGCCATCGTTGGCCTTGGAGATTCCTCAGGCTATGGCGATTACTTTTGTGATGCCATGGAAGAGCTCTACACAGCCTTCCTGCAATCAGGGGCAAAATTAATAGGGAAAGTCTCAACAGAAGGCTACACTTTTGACGAGTCAAAAAGCGTGATTGATGGCAAGTTTTGCGGACTGGCTATTGATGAAGATAACGAGTCAGAACTCACAGATCAGCGCCTAAGCGCATGGATTCAGCAGATCAACTCTGAAGCCTAAAAGCCAGACCTTGTCAAACCAGTGCGCCCGCGAAACACCGAGCGCACTGGCATCGGGATCAATTCATCGATGAACCCAATCGACCCGAATTTCGCGACGTTGATTCAAAAACTTGTCAATCGACATAGCGGCAATACAACCATCTGAACAAGCAACAACAGCCTGCTTAAAAGGTGTATTACGGATGTCACCGACAGCCCACACACCCTCCACAGCCGTCATCATGTCAGCATTGACGTCCACACCACCGTCGCTGCGAAGCGGAATCTGACCCTGCATAAAGTCAGTAATAGGAAGGCTTCCTGTGGAGTAGATAAAGACTCCATTGGCGTCAAGATTCGTGGGGCAAGCCTCTCCTAACCTCTGAAGCATGACACCCGTAACACCTGAGGCATCACCCTCGATTGACAACAAACGCGTACGGCTTAATCGATTGACATTCGGGGCAGACTCCAGATACTGAACCCCCAAAGCGGAAGAGCTTGGCTTTGCGTTTGTCACCCAATACACGGTTGAGGCGAATTTCGATAACACCATCGCTTCGTCAATTGCCTCTTGAT
>MDTA01131427.1_pt1 | contig 15582 bp, 21 predicted proteins | sample 811151 | NCBI WGS metagenome assembly MDTA01 (sample SAMN05326648, study PRJNA326480) | marine metagenome | isolation source: seawater | place: Indian Ocean: South | collected 2010 | reverse complement strand
AGCTAAGTGGTAAGGCAGAGGATTGCAAATCCTTTATTCCCCAGTTCGAATCTGGGTGCCGCCTAATATTTTATTTTTGGGAGAGTGGTGGAATGGTAGGCACGACGGACTTAAAATCCGTTGGCTTTTGCGGCCGTGAGGGTTCAAGTCCCTCCTCTCCTATTTTATTTTTTTTAAATTTTTACCCCACGTATTGTATAGTAGTCGTTGGTATCGAATGACGTAACAAGGCAATTTTTCCTGTTTTAGCAATCTCCAAGATTCCAAATTTATCTAATAATTGCTCTAAAGCCACAATTTTATTAGGTTCACCTGTCACTTCTAACGTTAAGGATTTTGAAGAGAGATCTACAATTTTTGCATTAAATACTTTTGCGATATCCATAATTTCTGATCGGGTTTCTTCCGTAAATCGAACTTTTAATAGCATTAATTCACGACCGACATTAGGTAAGGCAGTAATGTCTTGTACTTTACGAACGTTCACTAATTTGTAAAGCTGCTTAGTTAACTGCTCAATAGTACGGTTATCACCAGGAACAACCATTGTAATTCGTGAAATATCTTTTTGTTCAGCTGGACCCACGGAAAGACTTTCGATGTTAAATCCACGGCGCGCGAACAATCCGGCAATACGCGTTAGTACACCGGATTCGTTTTCTACTAAAACAGATAAAGTATGTTTCATTTTCCGATTTCTTCTAAAGTTTGTAGCTGGCATTGAAAATGCCAGCTTTGGTTGATTTTTAGAAATTCATTTCCGCTGCTTGTACTTTTTCAAATTGTTTTTTCTTAATTACTAAGAAAATTTGACATAAAACAACAGCTAAACAGAATACTAAGTAACCGATAATACGATCAGGGTTTTGTAATACAATTTCCGTTTCGGCTTGACCAAAACCACCAATATTCGGGTCAGTTGTTAAAAGTGTTTCTTTTGTAACAGCTTGTCCCATTTTTGCGATTACAGTTTGTCCTTTGGAAATTTTTTGTTCTACAATTGTTCCATCTGATCCTGTAATTGAGATATCATAACCGCCTTTTGAATCAGGGTTAACTGCAGAAATTAGACCAGGAGCACTCGCTAAAATAGGGTTATTATTGGATTTATCGCCATTTGGGTTAACTTGTCCACGTCCACGATTCGCCCCAACGTAGATTGGGTATTTTAAGAATTTAACTTTTGGGTCCTTGGCTGGGTCAGGTGATAAAACAGGGAATGAAATTTCACGGTTTTTATCGCCTAAGATTGGCCCTACTACCAAAATATTCTCTGATTTTGAACTGTACGGAGAAATATAAACACCTTTATTTTTTGCTTTAATTTCGCTTGGTACACGCGAAGGTGGAGCTAACTTAAATCCTTCCGGTAAAATCACTACAGCCCCTACATTTAATGGACCTCTGTCGCCGCTAGCAACTAACTGTTTTTTACTAACATCGTAAGGTATTTTTACAATGGCTTCAAAGACAGTATCGGGTAGAACGGCAGAAGGAGATTCGATAGCTGTGGGTTTCTGCGCAAGATGGCAATTTGCACAAGCAATACGACCATTAGCTTCTCTAGGGTTAGCATAAGCTTGCTGAGCATAAATAGGGTATGCTTGCACCGTTTCGGGTAATAGATTACCAAAAACCATGAAAACTGCACTTATCGAACAAATTAGGTTTTTTAATTGTTTTTTCATTTTTTTAAAAACTTTTTCAGTTTTTTTATTATTTTTTAAAACTTTACGTTTTGTATATTATTTTACTCTTTTTTAGTTCAGGTATTTGATTTCTTTATTCTTTATAGATTGCTAAAAGTCCTGCTCCAGTCAAGTATAAAAAGACTATAGCCCCAGCTAAGCAAAGTTGTGTTACTGGGTCAGTAGAGGGTGTTAGTATTGCACTAATTATGGTTGATCCTAGCACAACATACCTCCATGAATTTAGCATTTGTTTTCCTGTTACAATACCGGCTAATCCTAGAATGATTTGTAAAATCGGCACTTGGAAGGATAAGCCTGTACTGTAAAACAAAAACAAGATGAAATCAAAGTATTGATCAAATGACCATAATGGCTCAATTACAGTGCTACTATAGCCAATAAAAAAGTTTAAAGCAGCTGGTATTAATATGTAATATGCAAACAAAAGACCAACAGCAAATAACAATAACGAAGTTACTAATATCGGTAAAATAATACCTTTTTCCGATTTAGTTAAGCCCGGTAAAATATAAAAAATTATTTGACTAAGTAAAAAGGGGATACTAAAAAGCAGCCCTCCGTAAAAAGAGATTTTGACGGTTGATAAAAAATACTCCCCCGGAGAAAGTTGAATAAATTTAATTCCTGCTACGGGTGCTTCTAGCAGTTCTACAATAGGAGTAATTTTAAAAAACATTACTCCTATTGTTAAACAGGCGAAGCATAGAAATTGTACTGATCGTTGCCTCATTTCTTCAATATGTTCTGAAATGGGCAACTCTAAAGCATCCGTTTCCGAATTTAGATTTGTTTTTCTAAATTGAAAATCATTATCTTTAATTCTCAAATCCACTATACCTCTTATGTCGGTTATGAATAAAATTATTCCTAATAAAAGTTAACCTTTCAACATTTTAACGGCTTCAAAACGTGCTTTTGCAATTTGAACTTTTAAAATTTCTGGTTTTAACTTTCGGTCTTCAGAAATAGTTTCCTTTACTTTTTCTAGATTTGCAGTTGCATCGACAAGAGCTTTTTCAACCTCTTCTAGACTACTCGAACTAGCAACCTCTTCTGCACCATTTACTAAAACTGTAACTTGATTGTTCTCAACTTCAGCAAATCCACCGTACAGAACAGTTGGAGTCCAAGCACCGTTATTTTTATAACGTAATACACCGGCTTCTAGAATCGTAACTAAGGGCGCGTGCCCAGCTAAAATTCCAAGACCACCAGTTATTGACGGTAATACAACTTGTTCAGTCTCACTAGTTAAAAAAACTTTTTCAGGAGTAATTATACGAACATTTAAACTCATCTTAACTCCTTAATTTTTATTATTGTTGTAAACTTTCAGCTTTTGCGATTGCTTCGTCAATATCACCAACTAAGTAGAAAGATTGTTCTGGTAGATCATCTAACTCACCGTCTAAGATTAAATTGAAACCTTTAATACAATCAGCTAAAGATACATATTTTCCTGGTGAACCAGTAAATACTTCCGCTACGAAGAACGGTTGTGATAAGAAACGTTCGATTTTACGCGCACGTGCCACAGCTAATTTATCGTCCTCTGATAATTCATCAAGACCTAAAATTGCAATAATATCTTGCAACTCTTTGTATTTTTGTAAAATCTTTTTAACGTTTTGAGCTGTATCGTAATGTAAATCTCCAACAATCTCAGGTTGTAACATTGTTGATGTTGAATCTAATGGATCTACAGCAGGGTAAATACCTTTAGCAGCTAAGTTACGTGATAAAACTGTTGTTGCATCTAAATGTGCAAACGTAGTTGCTGGTGCTGGATCTGTTAAATCATCCGCTGGAACGTAAACGGCTTGAATTGAAGTAATTGATCCTTGTGTCGTTGAGGTAATACGCTCTTGTAACGCACCCATTTCTGTTGCTAAAGTTGGTTGGTATCCTACCGCAGAAGGCATACGCCCTAAAAGTGCTGATACTTCTGATCCAGCTTGTACAAATCGGAAAATATTATCGATGAATAATAAAACATCCTGTTTGTTAACATCACGGAAGTATTCCGCCATTGTTAAAGCTGTTAAACCAATACGCATACGTGCACCCGGAGGTTCATTCATTTGACCGTAACATAAAGCTACTTTAGATTCTGGAAGATTCGTTTCGTTAATAACGCCCGATTCTTTCATCTCCATGTATAAATCGTTTCCTTCACGTGTACGCTCACCTACACCACCAAATACCGAAACTCCACCATGGGCTTTCGCAATGTTGTTAATTAATTCCATGATTAATACCGTTTTACCTACACCGGCACCACCAAATAAACCAATTTTTCCACCACGACGGTAAGGAGCTAATAAGTCTACTACCTTAATTCCAGTTTCGAATACTGAAGGCTTTGTTTCTAATTCTGTAAATGCAGGTGCATTACGGTGAATTGGTAATGTTTCTGAAGAATCTACTGGACCCATTTCATCTACAGGTTGACCTAAGATGTTAAAGATACGCCCTAATGTTGGTGCACCTACGGGAACACTAATAGGGCTACCTGTGTCTACAGCTTCAACTCCACGCTTCATACCATCAGTCGAACTCATTGAAACGGCACGAACTTTGTTATCACCTAATAACTGTTGTACTTCACAAACAACAACTGCTCCAGATGACAGTGTAACCTCAATTGCGTTGTATACTTTTGGTAGTTTACCTGATGTAAACTCAATATCTAATACGGGTCCAATAATTTGGGTTACATTACCCACATTTGTACTAACTTCCAGCATATGCCTTTTAAGAATTATTTTTTTTAAATATCAATAGGGTTTCAAAAAGTTTTAAAGAAGATTATTCTAGCAACTTTTTAAGTGTATTACACTATATATTATACGACATCTTTTCTTTATTTAAAACATATACGGCGTAAGGTTTTACTTTAAGAGAATCCGTTATTTAGCGGGATAACAAAGTTAGAAATATTTGAGTTGTCTTTTCATTTTTTTTATAGTGATTTTTTAGGGCCATATTATACATTTAATTATAATTTGCCCTATAAAAATTTAGATTAATATAAAAGATCAGAAGACATTCTTCCAGTTGTTTTTAACCAATTTTGTGCTTCAATATAGTTATTGGGGGCTAAGCGTATTGCTTGACGCCAATACTCCCCTGCTTTATCAAAGAGTGATTTTGATGTTTCAGTATTTTGTTTTTCCGCAGCTTGAGAACCTTGGTAATGATAAATTACAGCAATGTTATTTAATGCTTGTGGTAAGTTTGCATTCAACTCTAGTGCTTGTTGATAGTACTCTAAAGCTTGTACGTACTCTCCATTGTTTGAATAAATTAAACCTATGTTATACAGGATATAACTACGATCATACGGGTCTTCTTCTATTTGCAAAGCTTCGTAATAATTTTCTAATGCTTCAGCATAGTCACCTTCAGATTGAGCAGACATACCATCCCGATAATAAAAGAAAGCTTGTTTCTCTTGTTTACTAGCTGGAAAAACCTTTAGCAGTATGTCTGCTAAAATTGTAAAAGTTTTGTCGATAAAGTTATCGTTACGTTGTGAGCGACCCATTAAATTTTTTGTTCGAGTTTATATTAAAGAGTTACTAATACTCGGCTTGAACAGTGAATGGTAACAGACCAAGAAGTCGTGCACGTTTTACAGCTTTTGTAAGTTGACGTTGATTCTTGATTGATAATTCTGTTATACGACGTGGTAAAATACGTTGTTGGTCATCCATGTATTCTGCGAGTGTTCGAATATCAGTGAAATCAAATTTTTTACTGGATTTAGTTAATTGTTCAGACATGTTTATTTTATTTTATTTCTTTATGAACAGTATGACGATTGCAATTTGGGCAGAATTTTTTTATTTCTAGGCGGTTTGGTGTATTGCGACGGTTTTTCATAGTTGTATAGCGTGAAATTCCCGCTGAACGCTTGTTTGTATTTGTTCTACAATCCGTGCATTCAAGTGTTATGATAACACGTATTCCTTTAGTTTTAGCCATATCTTTTGATTGATAGATTATTTTGTTGAATTGCAGAATATATAATATTAAATATATTTTATAAAAACAAGTGCATAATCATTTTTTCCAGTGATGTTTTGTATTTTGGGTAGTGTAAATACGCTTCAAGATGATTTTAGCGATTTATTTTTTCTAACTTACTATATACTATCTATATAGTATTATAGTTAATCTAATTAATACTAGAATTACTTTTTACCGGATATTATGTCACATTCTGTTAAGATTTACGATACCTGTATTGGTTGTACACAATGTGTACGCGCTTGTCCAACTGATGTTCTGGAAATGGTTCCTTGGGATGGTTGTCGTGCGGGTCAAATAGCTTCGGCTCCTCGTACTGAAGACTGTGTAGGCTGTAAACGTTGTGAAACAGCTTGTCCAACTGATTTTTTAAGTGTTAGAGTTTATTTAGGTGCGGAAACTACACGTAGTTTAGGTCTTGCTTATTAATTTTTGTTTAATACTCATTTTTAAATCATTCCACAATATCAAATAAGTTAATTAAATAAATTAGTATGAACTTTTTGATAAATTTCGTATTTGGTCTATTTGTATTGTCGACTATCTGCTATTGGATTAGTTTGACGATACAAATCGATGCAAGTATTATTCGCTGGTTAACTACTGGTGCGACAATAACGTCTAATATTTTCCTATTTGTTTTTTTAGGATACCGTTGGATTAAAGAAGGCTATTTCCCCTTAAGTAATTTGTATGAATCTTTGTTATTCTTAGTTTGGTGTTTGACTAGTGTTCAACTTGTTTCTGAGATAAAAACTTCAAGTAAAATTATTGGTTCTATTATAACACCTTTGAATTTACTGCTTATTGGTTTTGCTACTTCTGTTTTACCAGTTGAAATGCAAAAAGCGGCCCCTTTAGTCCCTGCATTACAATCAAATTGGCTAATGTTACACGTTAGTATGATGATGGTTAGTTATGCTACATTGATTCTTGGGTCATTATTATCTATTTTGTTTTTAATTTTAAGTTTTAGTTCATCTAACGCTACTAAAAATTACATGACAGTTCGGTCTGATGCGAGTGGTGCTTTATTACTGGACCCTAAATTATAACAAAATTTAGATTATGATAGCTCAAAATCTAATATTGGTAAAGAAAAACTATTATTCAATTTAGATAATTGGAGTTACCGTACAATAAGCCTTGGCTTCCCTTCTTTAACTCTAGGTATTATTTCTGGTGCCGTTTGGGCGAATGAAGCATGGGGTTCATACTGGAGTTGGGATCCTAAAGAAACTTGGGCTTTAATTACTTGGATTGTCTTTGCTTCTTATATTCATGCTCGTTTGACAAAAAATTGGCAAGGCCAAAAAGCTGCTTTCTTAGGCTCGCTTGGTTTTTTTGTCGTGTGGGTTTGTTATTTAGGTGTGAACTTCTTGGGTAAAGGTCTGCACAGTTACGGTTGGTTAAGTTAATACTTTTTCTTCCAAGCGGACACCATGTTTAGTTTATTGATATGAAAAAAATTATTTTGTAATTTAAAAAACTATTTAAAATAGTTTTTTAAATTACGATATTTACTTTCTTAAATTTTTTAAATTGTGTTTGGGTTGAGTCAAATTTTACGTATCCATCTGATAATGCGTAAAGTGTATAATCACGTCCACATCCAACATTTAAGCCTGGTTTAATTTTTAAACTCCGTTGACGCATTAAGATGTTCCCTGCGGTTACATGCTGCCCGCCGCAGCACTTTACACCTAAACGTTTCGCATTTGAATCGCGACCGTTTTTTGTACTCCCGGCTCCCTTTTTATGTGCCATAATTAATTTGGTTTAGTTTGTATTTTATCAATCATTATACGCGTTTGGGCTTGTCTATGCCCTTTAGTCAAACGTGTTTTTTTCTTAGGTTTCATTTTAAAGACAGTAATTTTTGAATCTTTAAAATGTTCGAGTACAGTTGCTTTAATCTCAACGGATTCTAAATTTTCTATATATGGGTGTCCAACAATTCGGCGTCCCTTATCATTACAAAGTAAGATACGTTGTAACATTAATGAACTTCCGGCTTTATTAGGTAAACGGTTTGTAGCATAGTACTTACCTTCCTCGACCAGCATTTGTTTTCCACCGATTTCGATAACAGCGTATTTCATTTTTAGTTGTTTTTAAAAACGTTACTTTCAATACATTAAAGCTAATTTTGTCTAGAGTCAATTTACAATGCGATTTAAAAAAATTAAAGTGCTTATTTTTGATTTTAAAATAATGTTAAAATTTCATTTGTAAAATTTTCGGACGCTTTTGATTTATATCGATTCGGGTTTAGTATGATACATAACATTCGTTTTATTTGTACATCCTCGATTTTGACACAGCTTAGAAGGTTTAGTTCTAATTCCTTTGTAATTGCCGAAACAGAGACAAAAGCTGCACCTAGCCCCGATTGAACAGCATTTTTTATAGCTTCAATTGAGTTTAATTCCATTTCGACTTTTAAGCGCGTTACGTCAATTCCATTTTTTGATAAGGTGTCATCAACTACGGTTCTAATTGTTGATTGCGGATCCAACGTTATAAACTTCAAATTGTATAAATCTTCTTTTTTTATGTGTCCTTTCTTGACGAAAGGATGTGCCTGCGGAACAATTAAGGCTAATTCATCTTCTACATAGGGGGTAATATCTAGAATTTTTTTCAATTCTTTGGGTATTTCACCACCAACAATACCGATGTCAACTTGCCGATTCATGATATGCAACGCAATTTTTCTAGTCGAGTTGACATTTAACTGCACATTTATATTTGGATATTTTTGACGAAAAAGACCAATAATTTTAGGCATTAGGTAAGTGCCGGTTGTTTGACTGGCCCCGATTATTAATTTACCACTTTGCAACTCACTTAAATCATCAAGGGCTCTAGAGCTTTCTTCACACAACGTTAAAATCCGGTTACTGTATCTTACGAGTAGATTGCCGGATTCTGTTAATTCGATTTGTTTTTTCGTTCTATCAAATAGCGTTGTTTTTAGTTGTTTTTCTAGGTTTTGTATTTGGAGACTAACCGCGGGTTGAGTAAGAAATAAGCTTCGGGCTGCATTTTTAAAGCTTCCATCATTAGCAACAGCTTGTAAAATGACTAATTGTTCTAGTGTATACGGAAGATAACTACGGTTCATTTGTAATGGTTCTTCTTTTTTTCGACAAAACGTAAAAGTTATGTATAATATCCTATAGGCGGACGTGGCGGAATTGGTAGACGCGCCAGATTTAGGCTCTGGTGAGATTTTCTTGTGAGAGTTCGAGTCTCTCCGTCCGCATTTTTTTTATTTTTTTTGTAATTGAAGCATTAAATTAAGCATTTCAAATTCGAATTTAATTTTTGAGCGGTTAGTCAATCCACCAAGAATAGTTTCTTTCCCTCGTTGTGTGAACCAAATTTGTGAATAAGAAAGGTAACTAGATACAATACTAACAAGTAATAAGAGAAATCCAACATAAATTACCGGAATACCGGGATCTGATTTTATTTGTATTCCAGTTGCGGTTATATAATCACAAAGCTGAATGTCAGGATTGTTTGGTAATGGTTCATTAATTTCTCCTTCTCCCAATAGTGTCCCCCGCTGATCATATATAGCACTTGTCCCTCTTAATGTTGTATTTAAAAGTGTATATCCGTTAGGTTGTTCACTCAATTCTCGTGGTAGCCAAGATAACCAAATATTTTTTGTTGATTTTAAAATCGGTATTTGATAGGGTTGCGTATTGTTAAATTTCGCACGTAATCCAACAATTGCCCAATCTGTTTGATAAAAGGTTAATCCGGCGTATCTCAATGGGTGGTTAACATAAATAGTTTCGCGTTTTACCTCTTTTCCATTTTTATCTAATATTGATAAATCCGTATAAAATTGTTTTATACTCTGATTATCGGTATAGGTAATCCAGAAATCATTAACTCTGCCTGAGACTTGTGGAACATAACTATTTATATTATTATTCAAGATATTTTGAACATAAAAGACTTCTGTTTCTGGTATAAATTCTTGGGCCACAAAACCTGACGTCGAGGCAAGAATAGTACCAAGGAGTATTAATACCATACTAAAGTGAACAATTATTGGCGATATTCGTCCTATTATACCTTTGTGTGCATATACACTTTCAAACCCTTGAAAAATTTGATAATCCTTCGATTTTAAAGCTGTAATTAAACTTCCATTTGTTGTTACATCTGTTTTTGTGTTGAAAGGTAGCCTTTTATAGTTTTGTGTTGCTTTATAAAATTTAAATTTTCTTGCATTTTTTAAAATAGGTAACTGTTGTAAAAAAGTGCAGCAGGTTAAACTAGTACCAAATAAAATCAGAAGGCTAATAAACCACCAAGTACGAAATATATGATCTAGTCCTAGCTTGATAATAAGTGTATAACTGAAAATACCAAACCAAGGCTGACTGTAGGCGTTTTTATAGAACTCTAAAGTTTGATCTTGTTCAATTATTGAGCCTATTACGCTAAAGCCAGCAATAGTAAGGAGGAGTGCAATCGCGAATTGAAGATTCGCTAAATACTTTACAAGCAAATATTGTATTTTCATAGTAGTTTAAAAATTAGAAGATGCTGTTCGAATTCGCCCAGAGAGTGCCCATTCTTGTAGCGCCTGGATCTTTTTCCCCTCTAATTGGGCTAATGGTATTATTTCATCTAAGCCTTTTAAGATATCTTCTGTAGTAAATTCTCTATTTTCATTAAATGCAATATGCATTCCTTCGATAATTGCTTGATAAATTTCTGCACCAGAAAAATCTATCGATTTTTTACTCAAATATTCGATATTAAAATCTTGAAGATTATCAGGCCTAATTTGTGAAAGTAAGACGGTAAATATTTTTTTTCTTTCCTCTTCAATAGGCAGCCCAACAAAGAAAATTTCATCAAAACGCCCTTTTCTTATTAATTCGAGAGGTAAGACTTCAAAATTATTGGCTGTTGCAACGACAAATACTTGTGATGTTTTTTCTGATAACCAAGTAATAAATGTCGCGAGTACTCTGTTCGTTGTTCCACTATCACCTTTAGCATCGCTTTGGTTGAATGATTTGTCAATTTCATCAATCCAAAGTACACATGGGGAAAGGGCTTCTGCTACCCGTATCATTTCACGTACACGTGATTCAGATTCTCCAACTATACCGGCGAACAATCGTCCAAAATCTAATCTTAGAAGGGGTAATTGCCAGTCATGAGCGATAGCTTTTGCTGTAAGGGATTTTCCTGTTCCTTGTACACCAACCAAAAGCAATCCTCTCGGTACTGGAAGGCCATAATTATAGGCTTTTTCGGAGAAGGAATTTGTTCGTTGGTCTAGCCATATCTTTAAATTCTCTAGTCCACCAACATCATCTAATGTTTGTGATGTGGAGCAAAATTCGAGTATTTGGGTTTGATTAATGATTTGTTGTTTCTCACTTAAGATTATAGAAATACTTGAATTATCTATAATCTGATTACTGGCGATAATTTTGGATAAAACACGTCTTATTCTTTCAATTGATAACCCTTGGCAAGACCGAACTAAGTTCTCTAAATCATCTTTTTTTAGATCTTGGTCTAACAGCGTCAACAGACGTGTCAGTTCTTGTCTTATTTCATTAATATCAGGTAAATTAAACTCTAAAACTGTTATCAACTCCCTTATTTCTTCGGGGATTTCAACTTTATTAGCAATAATAATAATAGTTTTTGGTTGAGTTTTGAGTAATCTTGAAAGATTCCGTAGTTTCCTAGCAATTGTTATGTCACTAAAAAATTTATTAAAATCTTTTAGGATAAATAACGCAGGGTTATCTACCGTTAACTTTTCAATAAATTCAAGAGCTTGAAGTGGATTTCTTTTCCCGATTTCTTTTTTATTCGGATTGTTTAAAAAACCATCAATAAAATCCCATGTATAAACAGCACGATTTTTCCCTAATTTTATACAATTTCGGACAGTGTATTCAAGTCTATCCTCTTCATTCGTAGAAATGTATATAATCGAGTATCGTGCTTTTAATAAGAGATTAAAGTCTTCTATAAAGGTCATAAAGTAGTTGTGTCGATTTTAAAAATCAAACAAGATTTGTTCAATTCGATTTAATATAACCCCTGTAATTATAGCGACTATACGTTATTTTGTTCGTTTTAAGTTTGTCAGAACTTTACGCCCTTTTTTACGGCGATTCGATAACACTTTACGCCCGTTTGTTGTACTCATTCGTGCTCTAAAGCCAATTACTTTTATTGCTTTGCGCTTAGTTCCGCCTAAAGTTCTCTTTGTCATATTTTTATCTATTAAATTTAAATTCTTATCTGCAATTTAACTTTATAATTCTAGGGTACGAAATCCTAACCGTAAAGACTTGTGTGTATTATTAAATCTCCCCGAGTAGGACTTGAACCTACGACCAATCGGTTAACAGCCGATTGCTCTACCACTGAGCTATCGAGGATATTATTTATATCCATATGCTACGAAAAATGATCGTAAATGTCAATTTCCTATGCTGTTTTCGTTAAAAAGAAACGCAGCAATGATTCGTCTAAACGTAATCGTTGTGTAAATGTCTTTAATGCTTGTGGGGAAACTAAAAAAGAAAATTCGATGAATTTCACATTAGTTGATTTTTGAATGGGGTATGTCAATTCATAGGCATTTTTACTACTCGCATTGATTTCCGCCGCCCCTAGCTGCTTTAAAAATTGTGCATAGCTAAATGTCATTAGCTGAAAATTAGTGTTATTTGTCATTTCCTTAAATATAAGGACACATTTATAAGAATTTTTTGTCATAGTTTGAAGTCAGTAATAATTTTTTACTAGAATGGTTTCTAATTCTCTGTCTGCCAATTTTTTTTTGGAAAAAAAGATCCGATAAAATTAGTGGGGATTTAACCCTTCTATTTTCAGTTTTTTCATGTTTACTCACCTTTCGACATAAGTGCACCGTGTCTAGCAATTTGTGTGAGAACAAAATAGTAATTAAATTGTAGCAGCAATCACAATATATTGATATGGTTAACGTTTAATCTTTTACTTTTTAACGTTGCCATTTTACTTCATAAACAAACTGAACTATAATAAATTAATAGAACAAAAAAGTTTTTTTTTATTTGCCTAACTGTAATAAAACAAAAAAAAGAACCTTTATGAGTAAAGTCTACGACTGGTTTGAGGAAAGATTAGAGATTCAGTCAATTGCTGACGATATTACAAGTAAATATGTTCCACCTCATGTGAATATTTTCTATTGTTTTGGGGGTATTGTATTAACATGTTTCTTAGTACAAGTAGCAACAGGTTTTGCAATGACTTTTTATTACCGTCCAACAGTTTCTGACGCTTTTGCATCAGTTGAATATATTATGACGGAAGTAAATTTTGGTTGGTTAATCCGTTCAATCCATAGATGGTCTGCTAGTATGATGGTACTTATGTTAATTTTACATGTTTTCCGTGTATATTTAACAGGTGGTTTTAAAAAGCCACGTGAGTTAACTTGGGTTACTGGATGTCTTTTAGGAGTAGTAACTGCTTCATTTGGTGTTACAGGTTATTCATTACCTTGGGATCAAGTAGGTTACTGGGCATGTAAAATTGTTACGGGTGTACCAGATTCAATTCCTGTTGTAGGTCCACTTATTGTCGGCTTATTACGTGGAGGGGTTAGTGTTGGTCAAAGTACTTTAACACGTTTCTACAGCGCCCACACATTTGTTTTACCAGTTGCTGCGGCAGCATTAATGTTAACACATTTCTTAATGATTCGCCAACAAGGTATTTCAGGTCCTCTATAAACCAAAGTAATCTAATAAATATATTATGACTGTTATTAAAAAACCGGATTTAAGTGATCCAAAATTACGTGCTAAATTAGCGAAAGGTATGGGCCATAATTATTATGGTGAGCCTGCTTGGCCGAATGATTTACTTTATATTTTCCCCGTTGTAATTTTAGGGACAATAGCAATTTTAGTAGGTTTAGGTGTATTAGAACCATACGCGACTGGTGAGCCTGCTGATCCATTTGCAACACCGTTAGAAATTTTACCTGAATGGTATCTTTTCCCAACTTTTAATATCCTTCGCGTTTTACCTAATAAATTACTGGGAATCGCAGCTATGGCAGCTGTTCCTGCTGGTTTAGCGACTGTTCCCTTTTTTGAGAATGTAAATAAATTCCAAAACCCTTTCCGTCGTCCTGTAGCTATGGCTGTATTCCTTTTCGGAACAGTTTTTGCTATTTGGTTCGGTATTGGGGCTTGTTTACCAATTGATAAAGCAGTAACTTTAGGCTTATTCTAATGGATTTTATTATTCTCGCAAGAGTTTGCTCTTGCGAGAATACCTTTCTTTATGCTACTGAACTGCAATCAATATTAATTGATGGGCCCATGGTAGTACAAATTTTAAAAGTTTTTAAGTACTTTCCTTTTACGCCAGTTGGGCGATGAAGTTGAATAGAATTAAAAACTGAAAGTAAATTTTCAGACAAAGCTTCTGCTGTAAAATCCATTTTTCCAAAAAGAATATGAACAACTCCTGTTTTATCTGCTCGACACTCCACTTTTCCTGCTTTAAATTCAGTTAACGAACTTTTTAAATCAGTTGTGACTGTTCCCGCTTTTGTAGAGGGCATTAATCCGCGTGGCCCCAGAACTTTTCCTAATTTTGTTAAGCTTGGCATCATATCTGGTGTTGTTAACAGCAAGTCAAAATCGAGATTACCCTTTGATATCTCTTCAACTAAGTCGCTTGAACCAGCCATAGTAGCGCCTGCTTCTAAAATTTCCGGTACTTTTTCGCTATCCGAAACTAGCACCGCTATTTTTATTTCTTTTCCCGTTCCACGGGGTAATGTAATAGTTGTGCGTAGTTGTTGATCACTATATTTAGTATCGATATTTAAGCAAAAATGTGCTTCCGCACTTTCAATAAATTTCGTAGTCGCGGTTTGTTTTAAAAGTTCAACACCTTCTTCCAGTGAATACGAAGGTTTTATAATTAAATTTCGGGCAAGTTTTGTACGTTTTGATAATATTGGCATTTCTTATTTTATGTTGTAATTGTTATACCCATATTTTTAGCAGTCCCTTCTACAATTTTCATTGCACTTGAAAGCTTCCTTGCATTTAAATCAGGTAATTTTGTTTTTGCAATTTCTTCTAACTGCTCTTGTGTAATTGAACCGACATTAGTTTTATTAGGCTCACCGGATCCTTTCGCAACATTAGCCGCCTTAGCTAATAGAACAGACGCAGGAGTAGTTTTTAAAACAAAAGAAAAACTCCGATCCTCAAAAGCAGAAATTTCAACGGGAATGATCAGGTCTCCCTTATCCGCGGTTTTTGCATTATATTCTTTGCAAAAATTCATGATATTTAAACCATGTTGTCCTAATGCAGGACCTACAGGTGGTGCTGGTGTTGCTTTACCAGCGGGTAACGCAAGTTTTATTATGGCAACAATTTTTTTTGGCATTGTAAATGATTGTTTTTAATTTTTATTTTCTTTCTATCTCTATTTTTAGTTTAAGAATGGTTCAAAAGCAAGGTTTTGAAGAAATATTTCTTAGGAATGCACTATGTACTATCGCGTCCTGAAGGACTTGAACCCTCGACATTAGGTTTTGGAAACCTACGTTCTACCAACTGAACTAAGGACGCTTCTGCTAATAATATATTTCAATTATGATATTAAGTAAACCTTAAGTGAAAAAAAAGTTACTTTATTGTATAAATACTTTACGGTATCATAATTATATGTTATATATTTATTACGGGCTTGTAGCTCAGTGGACTAGAGCACGTGGCTACGAACCACGGTGTCAGGGGTTCGAATCCCTTCT
>MDTA01094488.1_pt1 | contig 15582 bp, 3 predicted proteins | sample 811151 | NCBI WGS metagenome assembly MDTA01 (sample SAMN05326648, study PRJNA326480) | marine metagenome | isolation source: seawater | place: Indian Ocean: South | collected 2010 | reverse complement strand
GGCCGTAATTATGGTTCTGCCGCCGCCGGGTGCACCACGATCGTCTCCATGGGTATATTCCGTACCTCGGTGAGTGTTTGCTATAAACTCTATGTCTGTGTTTCTTTCTCGCAAATGTTTGCGTCGGTTTCGATAAATCTTGTGGTAACTGGCCGGGGCTTTATCATCCTCGTCAATATATCTCGATTCCGGAACGTAACCATACTGAGAGTCTGCATATCCATGGCCAGCGTGTCTAGTAAGTAAGGTTCTCAAGCCTTGACGAATCTGCAATCTCTCATCTTCAGAACCAGTATTCATCTGGTTGTGCATTCTAATTGACTTAAAGCCTGTTGTTTTATCGGCAACATTATCGCTAAAGACTATTCCTTGACCTATTGTTTCGCCGCTGCCACTTGATCTTACAGTGTAGTTTCTAAAGTTAAGGCTGTTGTATACCGAGAATTCTCCTGTATGGATATCTAAATATCCGGGACTCATAATTTCAGGACCGCCCGGGGCGGAGAAGCGTGTTGTAAAGATGCCATCTCGGCGGCGGCGCTTGGGAACTATAAAGATGGTGCCGTCGTAATCGGACGTCTGGCCGGCATACCGATTGCTAGTATTCTCAATGGGGCCACCAGCTCTTGATTGCTCCATGCCGCCGAATACGTTTCCGAATCCGCCCGGGCCAATGCTGTGATCCTTCGAACCTGTGCTTACAGATATCAGCGTGTGGATATTCGTTACATCGAAGAAGTGCGCACTAGCTGTAGTTGGTGCAGAAGTATATCCTGATTTTGGGTTTTCTCGCAAGAACCTAAGTGGCAAGAGTGACGATGTATGGTGGTGAACTGTTTCTATGCTGCTGCTGCCGAATACTCCCGGCGGACGATCTCCATAATTGTGCTCAAATGTATCTTTGAGATATCTTTTCTGACTAGCTCTTCCGGCTGTTTGTACATAATCATACCGATGGTTAAAGTTACCTAAAATTGTAGGCGAACCGGTAGTATGATGGATGTTCCCAATATTGACTGGGCGCTTTGCAGTTCCGTCGCGATAATATTCTGCCCTAGGGAATTTTATGTATGGATAAACATCTGACACCTGATGGTCGCCAGTTAGTGATAATTTCAAATCAGGGGGCGGATAGTCCGGACCCACAATTCCAACAGCAGTTGCACCGTCAGGCATGGATCCCGGAGTACCACATCTTCCAATGTAGATTCTCCAAGCTTCTGGGCGATTTAATTGGTGGCTATACCCACTGGTCCAAGAACCTGTATTTAATGAAACATGGCGTGACTGGTGGCCACCTACGTAATGCTCGGTGAAAGGCCCTTGCATCGGCTTCTCCATGTGGGGCCCATAGACATCGTTATGAATGTTGGTTATGCTGCCTGAGATCCTCTTCTCATACGCATTGTTGGGCGTCTCCAAGTGTCGACGGCCGGTCTTTCGGTCGACCTCGACGCCATCAGTATTTATCAACATGTCAGGGTTAACTGTACCGCTTATAATATTCATCGGGAAGAAGAAGGCAGATTTTGCAGTAGCATATCCTAACATCTCTTTGTTAGAATCACGGCCGTGTGCAACCTTCATCTTCATTTTAATTTTTGCATGCGGAGAAAGAGGATCATACAAATCATTGTACGGCACAAAGTCTTCAGATCTTGCAAACAGGATGTTGACCGGTAGTTTACAATTTTCGCACCCAACACCCCCTATTGATCCATGTGCCTCTATAGGCCCATGAGGAGCAACGGCATTGTAGGCTTTTTCCATACTCTTGCCGGGCGAGAAGTTTACTCCGCCTTTAAAAACTGATTCAACTGGACTAGAAACTCTAAACTTGTACGTTTTTGCAAATGTCCTTATGGCGTGGGCGTTGCCCGAATACGTAGTGCCATCAACTTTAGATAAGGTAGGCAGGCTTTGGCTAAAATGTGGATTTGAGTGGATTATATCTCTTAATTCTTCTCTACCTATATCAATTGCAAATGAATTTGTATACTTAGAGCCGGCGGCAGAGGTGATGAATGGGCCCAAAGATGCAGATCTAATACTAAGCTCCGCAACAGTTGCTGATGGGCCGCTGCCTTTTTCGGCTCTTGACTTCCAATACAACCCTTTTTGATATTGTGGCCTATTAGATCCGGGCAGTGGTGAGTGCCCAAATTTCCAACTATACTCAAGTTCTTCGATACCTCTTATGAAGGTCTCGGGAATTTGATCTTTGAATTCCATAGTTGGAAATGGTGTTTTATATTTGTTTCTTTCAAGCGCGTGCTCTTCTACAACGTTGTATAAATCATCTGAGATCTCAGCAGTTGCAGGCACTAACTGTCTAATAACCAAAGACAAAGCATCATCAAACCACTTATAGAAATCTAAATACCTGTTTATATCAGGAGTTGTTCCAACTTTGTCAAAGAAAATTGTACGTAATTTACTTAAATCTTTGTATTCATCTCTGTATCGATTGACGGGCTCTCCAATTAAGTTGTTAAAATCGACGATGCCGGCAAATATATTGATTATCTCTTGTGAAATAACATCGTACATGCTCTTTTCAATTGTAAAGTGATACTCTGTAGGTCTTTGGTTAGCGCCAAATATATGATCGTCTGTGTTCATGATATTAATCATATCAGAGCTTGCGATCTGCTCATAGTGCCTGAATTTTGCATTGTTCACAAATTCATATGATATTGCTTCCTTGCTGGATGTTATGAAGAATTTTCCCTTACCCGTGTGTTGATATCCGCTATATTTTCCAAATATTCCCAACCTATCTCTTTTATTCGAAGAGCCAGATGAGGCATCTTGTACGATAAACTCCCCACTAGCATCTGATGTTGTTACGCTGTTAAAGTTCCAGTGCATGGCCAACGTGTCATTTCTCCTAACTTCCATGTTTTTGAAATTAGGATCCAAGTTACCAATGATTCTAAATGGATTTAAAATTCCGGCATTTTCAATGTCAACAGCATGTCTTTCGACTTCTTCGGGCTCAAGAGAGTATGCCCAATATCTCATCTCTGTCAACTTTATATCACTTTGATACAACATTGTTCCTGTCATGTTGTCTCTATATGCACCAGCATAAACTCTTTTGTCTGATTTTAAGAAATCCCGGGACGCAGTTGTTTCCATGGACTGTGTTAGATAGAAAGAATCAATGGTCGTTCCCAGCACCTTGTGATAGCCGGCAAATATTGCATCATATCCTTGCACATCTAGATGACTAGCGCCTGACACAGTAGATAATTCTCTATATCGTTTTGGCTGCATGGTGAATGATATCAACCAATTGTCATCATCATACACTTCATGGAACATACTCGATGTCATTTCAGGAATTGGATATGGAGAATTAGAGGATGAAATTCTAAAGTAGCCGCTTCTAGAGCGCGGGTAATCTCTAATAAACTGAATCTGGAAGTTTGCATAATCACTTCCGCTCGGTGACCATGTAGTCACATCGCTACTGGCCGTGTGATCTGCGCGGTGCATTCCGAATAACGACGATGTTAGCCAATTTCTATCATAAAAATCATCTGTTTGATCTCTAAGATACTTTGGAAACATAACATTTGCTTCCAAGGTGAACCCCAGTGTTTTTTCATATTGATTTCCTTTACTTCCGGAAATAAATTCAAAACTATCTGTATTGCCTGCTTCTGCAGTTTGATAAACAACGCCACCACTTTGTCCTTTTTTGGAAAAGTTAACATATTTTTTCTTTATAAATTGATTATGTATATTATCCGATAACTCAAACGTTGCATTATTGGCGTATAAGTTCATCTTAATCAAATCATCGCCAATACCAAAGGATCTCATTACATTTCTGATGGCCTTTTCGGTGCCCTTGGCTTTGTATATGTTTATTAAGTTTGAATGGATGTTTTGATATATAAGATTCTTAATCTCAGTTAAATCGATATTTAAATTATACGAGTCTGTCCTTTGGGCAAATTTTTCTAAAATATCTGATTCAATAAACATTTCAGGCGCTTCCAGCCCTTTGCCTTCTAGGGCACTCTTATAAAAAGGGAATGCTTTATACGAAGCGCTCAGATATTGAGTATTGTTAAAAGCAGATAGGCTTTCAATTTGCAGATACATCTTATCAAAATAGGCCCCCAATATATGACAAAGATATCTTAAGTCTTCCGATCCTTCTCTATCTGCCTGATCAGTAATCCATGTCGGCATCGTATTATACAACATTGCATTATTCAAATGATCATGAAGCGAGCCAGATTTGGAAAGATTTTCACTAAGAACCTTAACCTCGGTGTGGTTTGGGTGAATAATCGGATCAAGAAATTCTGAATTACTTGCGCTGGCTTGAACTATTGCTGAGCCTGTATGTCGACTTGACGTGTTGAGTCCAACCCAATAGCCGTTTGACACCCTTCCGGAATAATCTAAAACAATCGAGTCGGTGCTTGATGTGCCCGTAATTCCTTCATTAAATTTATAGTAGACGCCTAAAGTGGCGTTGGCAACATCAGTATTTGTTCCTCCATGAACAGGAACAAAATAAAATTCGGAAATCTCTCTAGAAGTTCTCGCAGCTTTCCAATATCTAAAATCATCAAGAGAAGCAGAAAGCTTTCCAGACGCTGCCGGCGCAGCAGAACCCGTTGGTGCTGTCAAGAGGGCTCCTATTCGGGCCTGAAGCTGTCCATGCTCAAACCCTCCGATCACAAATTCACTATCTACTTCTTCGTTTAAGCCTCCGTTGACATAAAACTTAGTTTTTAGATAGCTACCGCTCTGTAAGAAGGTGAAGGCATAATGGTTCCAGTCAGCTAGAGACGAGGTGCCGGCCAAGCTACCAATTCGCCTATGCTGGAATCCGCTGGTACCGGACATGAGTGTGACCAAAAACGAAGATCCGGTCGAATACTCCCCGTCTAATTCGATCATCATGCGTCCATAGCAAGTTGATCCCGAATGGCCAGATGCCGTTTGACTGTTCCAGAGGTCAAAAATAACCTCCCTACGTGTAGTTGTGGTGGTATCAAATGATGGCTTTTTCAGCCAAAACTCAACTGTAGCACCATCGCTGCCTGTGAATTTTAGATTGGATGTGCGAGATCCTTTGCCAAAATTAGATGGCAGGCCAATATTGTCGTAAATATTTTCGTCATAAACATTCGAGCCAGAAAACGAAGTTCGCAATCCGTCCATGCCGTAAGATGAAGTATGTGGACCACCCCTAAACTGAACATATTCTAATGTGGTGGGTGTCGCATAACCGTCTGTTGATATTCCAGTACGAGATCCCCAGCCCTCTGCTGAGAATATGGCATAGCCAGTACTCCTTGGGTAAAGGTAGTCAAATATATATTTATCTATATAAAGCGATTGATTGTCAAACTTATTCTTTTCTTGTGCCGTACCATCATATGGATAGTTTCCATATATTCTTTTTATAGCGGTGTCGTAATAAAGCTCTGCAGATCCAAACTTTGCAAAATTTGATGTCGTAGAAAAATCAATCGGAGGTATAAACCTATTTTGTTTTTCTATGATTTGTTGAATGTTACTATAGGACTCAACAGCTTTGAATGAGTCCGTTAACGAACCACTTTTTAAGCTTACAATTGATGTCCCGTGTTCAAATAAATCCTTAACGCTCATACTCATCTACCATGAATTTAAATATTTCTGGTTGCTCTACCCAGTCCTGCAATAGCTCATTATAGTACGCAAATTTTAAACCGTACGCATAGCCCGGCTCAAGCAAAGACATGTCCAGATCAAAATAGTTACCAGACGTGTCACACGACATCATTGAGTGCGATACAACGTTTGCACCAGTTGCATGTGGGAAAACTTCATAATTATCAATCAATCTAACAACTCTGTATGATCCGCTTTCAATTGGGAGGGCCTCGGTTGCTCTACTGGCTACTGTATAAATTGTAGGACTCCACCCCTTTTGTCTTGCGAATACTCTGAATCTTGCGTTCTCATTTGAGCGATATTCTGACTTCAGGTTAACCACCTTTGTAACATAACGCTCTGAATCGTTATAATCTTGTGCGTCTAGCTTCTTGGGCACAATGGTGCCGGTAAAGAACTGTGTTCCTGCGTTATCATGCCAAACATCAAACAGCTTTGTGAGAGAGCCGGTGCCCGGATCGTATGCTGCTCCGACGGTGCTTCGGGGCCCAGAGTGTCCAGTAATTGCAAATTTGCAAGAATAAATACCAGTAGAAACATGGCTACCTGTCACAACATAGGGATATGTTGAGCCAACGTGCGTTCCGTCTGCTGCGAGTTTAATTCTTGATCCAGATGGTTCGGTATTTAAAGCTGAGCCAGAATAGATACTTACGTATATATTACCAGTGCCAATTCCCGGAATATTTGTTAAGCGGCCGCGAATTCTGTTATATAAAAATAGTGTGTTTAAGTTAAGCTCTGATGGCGCAAGAGAGCTGCTATAATAAAAACTTCCGCGATTATCTTTTCTGGAAGAATCCCATCGGGCCTCTATGGCCGGCCGTTTAAAAAAGTATTGAGAGTTGCGGCCAAAAAATCTTTTAGTATAGTAGGACTTCTGGGCGCCCGTCGTGTTTAATAAAATACCGTCTACATATTTTACGCCACTAAAGCCCCAAACCGAACTTGAATAATAGGCTTCATGGCTGGCGCTAAGCTTGATCCCAACACCATAGTTTGCCAATGTGCCGGCAATCCAGCCTTCCACTAGCGGAGTTATATCAACCTCCAAGTGTTCCAGCCCGGTGGAGAAGTCTTGACTATAATTGTAGGTAGCCAAATAGTCGCCGCCCGGAGTAGTCCACGCTCTGTCTGGAGAATTTGAGGCGCTCATCCAATTTGAGCCATTCCTATCTTTCGTAAGATCCTTATATGTATCCATATCCAGACCTGAGCCCTCCTGCCAGTGGTGTTGAACCGGGGCGATATCAAGGGTATAATCTACTGGCACGGTTCTTGCGTGTTGTGCATTGAATAGTCTTAAGTAAAAGTTAACACTACCGCTGCTTGGAATCCTTCCAGCCGTACGTTCTGACTTTATGCTATCAAATCCAGATCCAGTTACATCGAATTTGATCAAAACTCTTGACAATTCCGCTGATGATGTGGCAGAAGCGGATATTGTTTGCCCGTAAATAGAGAAGACCTCTAGAATATCGGCGGCGCCCATATTAGATCCAGTAGCCAAAGTGCTAAGATCTGACATATAGGCATTTGTAATTGTATTATCATTTAATGCAAAATATCTTTTAATTGCCATTTTATACTATAGTACCTCTAATGTCTTCGTCGGGAAATTTAACTTCTAAGGCGACATTTTTTGGCACCTGCACAAATCTTCCATCGGATGATAAGTTCCTGTGAATGTTGAAAGAATGCGATGAATAGTTGTTGCCCTGCTTTCTGACTATTTGCACATTGACGACATCTACAACCCCCTTTAATCTGTTTACGGTTGTGTAGACATCAGAAAGATAAAAGGGCTCCCCGATATAACTTGCTTGTCTGTATTTGTCTTTTAGCGCCTGTAGGGCTGCGGCCATAGTCACATACTTATCGACATCTTTGCTAATCTTCATTGTGAAATTAATTCCTATATTGACAATTTTTGCATCCAATATGTCAACAGTGTCGTTAATCATTTTATAATTATTTAGCCAAGTTTTTAAATTTAATTTTATAGTATCATTAGCTGTTGCTAGTTTGCCGCCAGTATCTTCAGATAAAACATACAAATTTACGTTTCTTTTTTGAGAATCTGGATCCTTAAGTGCAGCAACTCTTTTTATAGCGCCAAATTTAATGGGCATTCTTTGCGCCAGCGCCTCATAATCTAATCTTGTTACGGCTCTATTTTGAGTTGCAAAATTATCGATAACTCGTCTTTTGATTTCATTTGACGAAGGCAGTGAGACATCTCCCACAATTGGCTCTTCATTAAAGACTTCAATCGATCTAATAACGTTGTCTATTTTTGTACTATCCAAAACAGTCCGATCTTCAAATTCAGCTATCGGCTCCGCAACGCTTCTTAAAGCGCCCACTGCAGCATTTGAATTGGTTGGATTTGTCGCACGATAAGAGACTGTTAAGGTAGTATCTGACGGGACTATTCCCATGTAATCGCTACTAACTAAATTGGACGGATCGAAAGACGTGCTGGTAACATAATTTTTACCGAAAAGATCTAACGCTAATTTTTGAGGTTCTGGTACCTTGTCTTCTGATATCAAGTCTTCGTTACCTGTTCCAAACTGCAACCTTACGCCGCCGCGCTCAAAAAGGGTTGTAAATCTTCTAGGCACCGTAAGTGGCTTTAATATTGATGGAACATTGTCGTTTCTATAATTTGGGTTTGATACTTCTCTATAGATTACATCTTGCGAAAGATAGGGTACTTCGTAATATTCATTGCCCTTTGAGTCGTAAACGCTTGTTATTTCAGAAATGTTAGGATTTTCAAGCAGGAGAGACTTGAATTTTTCATATGGGCCGACTGAAAACCTTTCTTGACCAAAACGACCAGAAACAACATTTCCATAAGTCTTAATTGCATATTGAGATGGCGCGCCAGTATCAGTATCCACTTCGGCTACCACGACTTTGTTTTTTGGATCAGAAAAATCTATATTTTCAGTCAACATATACATCAGCCCGTTAATTGATTGAAACGAGGTTCCTCTTTTTAAGATTGGGATATAAGACCGATCGGGACCAATACCAGTTGCGGTGGCAGGTACAATAATATAGAGGGCAACCCTGCCAAAGGTGCTTGGGCGCCCTTCGAATCTGTAGCCCAGCTGCAAGGCGTGTCTGACAATGTTGTTGTACTCAACGGCTGAGTTTAGAAAACCCTCGTTGGCTTGGTAATCCAAATAAAATGACAACTGATCGCCAACATAAGCAACAGTGTCTATCATAAGTGAGCCGAAAGAGGCTTCGCTAAAATCTTTAAATGTGTCGGGATAAAACCTTTCCGCAAGCTGTATCAGATCTTCGCGAATGGTTGCAAATTCTCTATTGGTGTAATTAATTGGAATTATTCTATCATCGTACTTTCCCATTAATAATGTTCCTTTCTCAGTATAATTAGATTCATATTAATTAATTAAATCAAAATCTCCAACACATCAACGACCCCTATGGAGTCAATGCTGTATTCTATTGTCAGTCCTAAATAATGCTCATCGTAATCAAAAATATTTCCCGGTGAATCAGCTATTGAATTAAAGCTAATATTTATTATCGTTACAAAAGGCATATACATACTTACTTGACTGTTGATTCTTTGTTGGATTCTTATATAGGTATCTTCCCTCATTGGCTCAAAAAAGTAAGACTGGATGCCAACGCCAAAGTCTGGCTCCATAACTCTTTCTCCGGGAGCAGTTAAGATTAGCATCTTTAAATTTTGAGAAACTAACCCATTGATGGTCTTGATTGTTTCAAAACCATCAATACTACTTTTCATCAATGGTAATCTTGGTGATAATCCAGCCATTATAAAACCCTAACTGTAATTAGGCACTAATTTTAATCTTCGTCTGATGAAGAGCACATTCCTCCATTTTTATTTAGAGGGCGTTTTCTAAGTTTGCGTTTTTTCCACCATGGCAAATACTTTGCGCCGGCTGGGGGTCGTATTGATTCTCTCATTTGTTCTAATAAATGACCAACACCATCTGCGGCGTCTTCTCCCCAGTCAAAATCTCTGGCATTATAATAAGATTTAAACAAGCTTCTGATCTTTGGTACGGTGCTTTTTAATACTTCGCGATCCCATTCATCAAAACCCTTTTCAAACCACGTGGCAGGATTGTTGTTTTGTTGATATCTCATTCTTTTACCATACGGCTCCCAACCTCTAATTGAATTTTCCTCGTCATAGGCACCACTTCCATCAACTCGACGGCCGGGCTTTTTGGCCGTAAGATCATCAGTGCTATCATATTTTGTAACCAATTCTCCAACAGAAGGCAAGAACGCATAAGAATTGTAGATTGCTGCGAAAGCGGTTATTTTACGTAATGGGAAAACATATTCCGTGATAAATTTAAATTCTGGAGAATCTACTAGGTTGTTCACCAAACAGTATAGTATTCGAGAGTCTGCATTGAATTCTTCAAATTGAGCTATCGGCTTATCGAGAGCGTCGACAAAAGTTTCAGCAACCGAATGTGATGTTCCGTCTTCAAACACAATTGACAATCTTAAGCCGTATTCAACACCAATGCTTGTACCTGCCTTGAGGCCAATTGGTTCTTCTGAGTTGCTCTGCGGATCATATACAAATTCCAAATTACCGTAGTAATCAGAAATATTTCTACTCTTAACCGTTGATGGAAGATTGTTTATATAGTTTGTCCACACCCTAGGCTGCACATATCCAGAAGGGCTGGATGTCAAAGCTGGAAGGCCGGCCGCCATTTCTGCGGAGGCTTTAGGGGTAATTCTCATTAATTTTTCAAGCTTAAATGGCCGGATCTCTCCAGAGCCACCGGGCATGCCGTCAGCAGCGAAGGTCATTGGAGAGTCTCCCAGTTCTGTGACGTCTCCTAGGCTATCGCCACTTTCGCCAATAACTCTCATGTCTTTAGAAATGGGTATCAATTCTTCATGGGGTGTCGATTTATGAAACGGGCCTTCCATGGCAATCGGGCCGCGGCCTTCGGAGACGTGCACATGATATTGTCCAATATATTCGCTACCATCCTGTTTCGCAAACTCCCCCCCAGAGGTATAGAAAGAGTTTCCCTCTACGAGTGGCAACCCTGTGGCCGATATATAGAACTCCTGATCTAGTCGCAGCGATGTTCCTGCAATTACGGCGCCGTTATCTCTGCTAATAAAATATTTTCCGAGATGTTTTATTCTTGGTCCAAAACCAATATCTTTCAAGTTTTGAGTAAAAATCTCTCCAAGTTTGTTTAACTCTTCTTCAACGAGATATTTCATAATATTTTTTGCATGCATCTCTGTATCCCTGACATAGTGGAGGTTTTTTACATTTCTCATATATCTCAGCGAATGAACATCGTGTATTGTTTTATCTAAATATTGCAAACCTTGACTTTTGGCTTTTCGTAGTTCCCTCATGTCCGGATAATCATAGGTTTCTTGCAGATCATTTAAGGCTCTGAAAGCCTGAATGGCGGCTGCGGGTGGTTCAACCTCGCCAAGAGTTACTTTGCGATCATAAATCTGAACACATTGTTCCAAAAAGGCGTACCAAAATCTTTCATCTTTAAATAAAGTATCACCTAGAACATTTTCGTTTTCTTTAAATCTAGTTTCCATCTCTTGAATTATAAATGAAGACACAATGCTACTAAAATTATCGGGAAAGACGGGTTTAAATTTTGAATAAGTTGCAATTGCTTTAATGAAATGCATGCTGGCAAACGCTCTGATAGCTATCATTACAACTCCTTCGATGCCGGCGGCTGAAGCCCTATCGAGAATTCTTGCGTATGGCACTTCTAATCGACATTCGGGACCCATTCTTAATCTTGGATCATCAGGAATTTTGGTATACAAGTCGTTGACTCTTTGACCAACATCAGCAAAATCAATCAGGTCTGATCTTCGAGGCTTACACCCATCTTCTTCTGGCATTATCGCATCAAAAAGACCAAGCCATCCGTCATTTTTTGGTGGTTCTATGTAAATACCCGGAGAGGCATACGTTCCACCAAAAGTTGCCGGATTTAGATAATGAATTCGATTGGCTATCGGCGAACTACTATACTGAGCAGCACTGATACCCATAACAGCTTCGCTAGACGGTATACTGTAAGGCTGGCCGGCGGCGTGGAAGTCTCCGTTATCGTCTGTATAATTGTCGGGATTGACATACATGATGTCGGAAGGTGAAAGGCCGTCAGGTGCGGCGCCAAAATTAAATGCAGGGTTTGTGATACCTCCCTCTGCTATCTTCTGGAAAACTAAATCGGAGAACAGATTCATTACATTTCCATGAAGATCTTCAAGAGATTGCAAATCAATGGAGGTTGACGAAGGAACGGTCCCAGACCCCCAGCCGGTGGCGTCTGGAACCACGGCCGGCAATACCTTTCTTTCCTCAAGAAAACTAGCCAGCCTTTGAACTTGCGGTAAGTACTTGTTTGATGGGGGTGTATCTGGAGGTTTTCCATCGCGAAGACCGTATTCAACTGGGGGTAGGCTATTTAAAATTTCATTAACTTCAGCAGCCATGTGCTCTCTAATAATCGCAGTATGAGGAAGTTTAGAATTGGGGGGTCTCACTCGGCTAATACCAACACCTAGTTCGCTGCCACCGAGAGATGCTTCAACTTGGGCGCCCATGGGGAACATGGCACTAATTGAACTATCGTTTGCTACAATTATATCAGAGTATGCGTTGTTTCTTCTTTCATATATTCTTAAAGATGTCCAGTCGCCATCTCTATATACAATATCGCCGCCATTAACTTCCAAGTCTGAAGTCGACATCCACATGTCAAAACCATATCCATATGCCTCGTTTTCTCCATCAAGACCTTTTGTTGAATCTGTAACGCCGGCGATCTTGAATTTATTTGGCATGCCTTTTGCGTTGTCTCTGAATTTAGCTCTTAAATCTCCCATCTTATATCCGGGTAACATCACATATGCAACCTCTTGTTGGGTTTCGCCAAAAATTGAATAGATTGTGGGGCTTGGTTCTATGATTATTTTTCTTTTTTGAGATTCGTGCCATCCCTCAATTGGTTTAAAAATGCCAGTTGGCACTGTCGGATCTCTATAGCTGCCAGAGGTCACGTAATCTTGCAGCCAGCCGGCAACATCAACAGGGAACGCGCCATTATGGCCGCCCATCAATTCACCCACCAAAGGCGGCATCTCGGGAAATCCGCCGGGATCGGGTCCGGATTCGTTGATAAAGTCAACATAATTAAACATGTTTTGTGCTTTTTTCTGGTGGGCTGTATAGGCTACCCCATTAACATCAGAAAGTATTAGATTGAGGGCGCCCCACTGAAATGCCCAAGGTCCGTCACCGACTAAATCTTGTGTGTATGCAACTTTGATTTCTTTGTATAAGCTTTCTTGTACTTTTTCTCTTGCAACTCTATGTTCTTCTGGCTCAAAAGGCAACAGCCCATCTTGACAGCCGGGTGCGCTAACAAGTGGCGGCAACTGATCTGCAATGTGCGCTTTCACACCTTTTTGGAAAACTGTGCTGATATCTTCTAGATCATCCAATAATTGATCTTTTAGGTCATCATAAAGTTTATCACACTGTTCTTTGGTGGCTCGGCCTTCTAATAGCGCACAACGAGCGGCTTTAAAATCATCTAGCTTCTCCGGAGTGGCACATAAAGACGGATTTATCGGCTTATCAGCAAGTAAATCATCGGCATCAACAATGTCCAAAAGCTCACCTGTAAATTCAGGTGGGAATAAGTCGCCAATATTCTTAAAAAGATTTCTAATGTCAGTGGGTGAAGCTAAGGCGTCAGCAAATTCTGGAACCTCCAGTTGTGTAAATTCATGTATTATGTTTATAGTTGAATCATCGGCTCGGCCGGTGAACAATTCTGCTAGCTCTCTTTGTGTTATCATCGAAGATACGCCGGCAGTCCAGTTGTTTACCAATCCACGATCTGCCATTGCGGCGCCGCCACCCCCAAGAGTGCCTATTAATCGCGCCGTAACTTGCTCAATTTGTTCTTGTGACGCGTCTGGGCCACAGAAAACATCTCTCAGTACATTCGATACGGAGTTTTCGCCGCTGATTAAGCTCGGTAAAGCAGCTGCCAAAGCACCAACAGCCTCTAGCGCCTTACATATCATGTCACCAAGTATCTCACATATTTTAATGATTATTTGAGTCAAGATGTTCATAATCATTTCCAAGAGCGCTTCCTTGGCGGCCTCTAGAAGTGCCTTAAAAATATCAGCTAGCGACATGGGTGGTGCCATATTTATTCTTGGCCAGCCAATATCTTTTTGGTTTCTACACCATGGAAGCTGAATATCTTTAAGCCAGTCGAACAGGCCCGGATCAAAAATAGGAGGACGAGGACAATCCAAAGTGGCGATGATGGCAGTGATAACCGGGACGCCCGGAATTTTGTTTATCTCGTCGACCAAGTCTAATAAATTGTCGCCATAAACATCTATCAAGGCAGCAATGTAAACCTGCAATATGTTGTTTGGATCGACTCCTTGATATGGGTCGTTTATAGCTGTGTCAAATTGTTGTCCGAGAGTTCTCCTAGTGGATGGCGCGCTGTATGGTGGGCCGCGATCGACCGGCACTGGGCTATCTTCCACCCCAGTTGCCACTCTTTGCGAAGCTCCGGCCTTTGCTACATCAGATTCCCATGGAGGAGTAGCTCGCATTCTCTCTGGTTCAAAGCCGGGAACGTCTCCACTTTCTAATCTTCTCCATACAATCGCTTCAATTTCTCTCTGCTTATCAGGCGGCAACCCTACAAAAAGCTTTCCAAAGGACTCAATGCCCATAGCGTTTAAAGCAGAAAGGATTGCTTTGGCCATGGCCTCTTCTAAACTTAAGCCGCCCAAAAGACACTTAATGACGTCAGATAGCAATTCTGATAGGCCGCACTCCTTTAGCGGGCTGAATACTTGTGCCCACAATTCGTCCATCTTTTGATAGCCGCCACTAACATTAAGAAGACTAAAAAGCCTTGCGCACAATTCAACAAAGACCTGATCATTGGCCTCCAATTGAGCAAAAGCCTGTTCTTGGGCCATAAGGTATACATTTTTATTCTTTCTTGTTTTTGGATCATAAACACTAAACCATCCAACATCCTCAGCGTCTTGTCTTGCCGAATCTTCAGTGCCGCATATTTTATCTCTAAATTTATAGGCAATCACATCGCCCAAGCCCATTACCTGATCGTGGACAAAATCTTTTATTTCTTTAAAATCTTGCGCAAAATCATCAGCAATACAGTCACCAGCGGTCATGTTAGTACTGCCGCCGGCACCAGCTAACGCATCATTAATGGCGCCCATGGTCTGCTGTTGGATTGGGCCGCCGGGAGCAAATGGATCATATTCTCCCGGATTCGCATGTCTTACAAGCAATGCTGGGTAAGTATATTCTTCTAGGAACTCTAGCCAATCTTTGGGAACTCTCGAAATTAAATCATTTTCCATTTCGAAAACTTTAGAAAGATATGCCATGGCGGTCGGATCATTAAAGGGAGTCTTATTTTTAAGCGAAGATAGTTGTCCTTCTTTAAGTGTGTAGGCTGCGTGCTCACATCCATATTGCCACACAGACATGTATTTTATAGTGTAATTTTCATTAAAGCCAATTGCAATTTTTTCGGCGTCTTTCTTGCCGAAGCCGGGGAGTAAAGAACCGTTCAATACCCAACCCTTGGACCAATAAAATTTTAAAAGCTCAGGCAAGATTCTCCTAAGCTTGCCCGTCTTATCTCCGTACGGATCTAAGTTGAAGCGCGCACCTGTGCGGGCCCACGTAACCCTACCTCCCTCAACGGCCTGAAATACTCTTATGTATCTCGAATACAGATGCAGACCTTTGCTTATTCTTATTAAGGCCAATCT
>MDTA01219984.1_pt1 | contig 15584 bp, 14 predicted proteins | sample 811151 | NCBI WGS metagenome assembly MDTA01 (sample SAMN05326648, study PRJNA326480) | marine metagenome | isolation source: seawater | place: Indian Ocean: South | collected 2010 | reverse complement strand
TGTCGACCGCCGGCTACATGGAAGGCGCAATGGCACAAAGTTACGCCAAGTACGCGATCGATATTGAACAGATGGAGTTGTTCTACCGGCTCGGTCGCGGTCCTGATTTTTCTGGGCTGGATGACGCGGTCGAGGCTATCGACGAAGTTGAGATCGGTAACCACTATCTTGGCAGTGCGCATACGTTGGCCAACTTCGAGACCGCCTTCTCGATGCCGAGTCTGATGGATCACAATAACTATGAGCAGTGGTCAGCCGAGGGCGGCATGGACGCAAACGCGCGTGGCATTGCGAAGGTCCGGAAGATGCTTTCGGATTACGAAGAGCCCAGGCTGGATGAGGCTATTGAAGAAGCATTAATGGACTTTATTGCGCGTCGCGAGCGGGAAATCGATGGGTGACTTTGCCTGCGCGGCGAGTATGTACGCTCGATTCAACGCCGGTTCTGACTGAATAAGATCGCGTCTGCCATCATTAAGCGCTATAATACGTGGTATCCATCGCTCGGTGCCCAGTCTACAGACGTTGCGCCAAAGCCACGTCCTCAGTCCCACCCTGCCCGAGCAACTCACCCTACTGTGCCTGATTTGTGGCAAATAGCTGCCACTGATCGCCTTGCACCCGGAGTCCATTCATTTTGTCATTTGAAGAACTCGGCATCAGAGCCGGGCTACTGCGCGCGCTCTCGGCGCGCGATATAACCAGTCCAACCCCCATCCAATCTCGTGCAATCCCCATTGTCCTGCAGGGCCAGGACATTCAAGCCGCAGCCCAGACCGGTACTGGGAAGACCGCGGCTTTTGCATTGCCTCTGCTGCAACGACTCGCAGACGAGGCAACCGACTCGACTTCCAGAAGACACCCGCGCGTTCTGGTCGTAACGCCGACACGCGAACTTGCGGCACAGGTATCGGAAGAGTTTCAGTATTTCGGCAAGCGCTTGCGCCTGCGGACCGTCGCCGTGTTTGGCGGCGTCAATATCAACCGGCAGATTAACGAGCTCGGTTCAGACGTTGACGTGCTGGTCGCCACACCTGGTCGGTTGCTGGATTTATGTAATCAGCGCGCCGTCCGACTGGATACCGTCCAAACGCTTGTGCTGGACGAAGCGGATCGAATGTTGGATATGGGTTTTGCGCCCGACGTTCGGCGCATTATCTCGAAGCTACCGGAGCGGCAGACGTTGTTGTTCTCCGCAACGTATTCGAAGGAGATCCGCGCGCTCGCTCGCAACATCTTGCGCGACCCCGCCATTGTTCAGGTCGCGCCTGAGAATTCTGCGGCTGGTACGGTCTCGCAGGTGGCATATAAGTGTCTCCAGGCGGAAAAACGGCCGTTACTGTTGCATCTTTTAAGAGACAACGATTGGTTTCAGGTGTTGGTATTCAGCCGCACCAAACACGGCGCGAACCGACTTGCAACGCAACTCGTCAGGTCCGGTGTAGAAGCGATGGCGATACACGGTAACAAGAGCCAGAGCGCACGCACTCGCGCACTGAAGGCTTTCAAGTCTGGCGAAGTGCGGGTGTTGGTTGCAACGGATATCGCAGCGCGTGGATTGGACATCCCCGAGATCGATGTCGTGATCAACTTCGAACTGCCGCAAGTGCCGGAAGACTATGTGCACCGAATCGGGCGCACCGGGCGGGCCGGCCACACGGGTCACGCGATCGCGTTGGTCAACGCGGAAGAAGAGCGATTGCTGAATGCCATCGAGAAACAGATGAACCAATCAGTAGAGCGGGTTAGTTGGCAGGGTGCCTCAACGAAGGAGGTAGATCCGGCTGACGAACGTGCCGAAGAAAAACGCAACGAGCCGCGACCGCAAAAGGTCAACAAGCGTCGCAATCGGCGTTGGCGTCCGCGCAAAAAGAACGCTGGCCAGCAAGCGGCCTGAGAATCTCAGGCGACCAATCAGGTTGCCTTCCGACGCGTGCGCATGCTGCTGGCGCGTTCGTCACAATTCACGTAGCAGCTTGGTAACAAACCTATGAACTTGTATGTGGGCAATCTGCCCTACGATATCAGCGAAGATGATCTACGCGCCGCTTTTGCGGCATATGGCGAGGTCGCAAGTGCAAACATTATTACGGATCGCGAAACCGGACGCTCGAAAGGGTTTGGCTTCGTTGAGATGCCGGACAACTCTTCTGCTGACGCCGCGATAAAAGGCTTGAACGGCAGCGCTTTGAACGGGCGCGCGATCAAAGTCAACGAATCCAAACCGCGCAACGACCGTGGAGGTGGCCGAGCCAAGCGTTGGTAGCCCATCTCGCAAGATCAGAAGAACGTAACTCGGTTGCGTTCTTCTGGGTCAACCTCTTGTCGTGACAACCTGTAAGTCGAAGGCTATCGAGGTCCTCAGGCTGTCGCCGGCATTAGGATGCTCGAGCGCCAGGATGGGAGCCGCATAAGTAAATGTGTGTTCTGCGCTGACTCGGTCGATAATGAACAAGGAAACCTCGCCTACCGGGTGGCATTGCCTCCGGCAGGTGACAGGGGTGCGAGTCAACCTCCAGCCTGGCTACACGACTGTTTCATTGAGCCTGCCTCCAATCTCCTTATCGAGGTTTACGCGCAGCTATTTAGAGCGGTGCGCGCACCTCAAGTAGCGGTGCATAAACAGGGCGAACGCGCACACTTGCTCCCAGCACCACCGAAAGCGTCTTGAACGCCCGCTCATCCAGGGAAACCTGGCCCCTGGTTTGCGCGGCATCGATACGTAACCAGGCTCGCAGTGGCGCCCCGCCCGGCGCCAGCAGTTCGACCAGCGCGTCGTGTTGGAGTTTGAGTGTAGCGGCGTCCGCGTCGTGCAGGCGTGCAATGCGTTTCTTGCCACGCCCTACAGCTTCAAATGTGTGCTCGGTTGCGACTTCGTTTACCGACAGTTCGAGACGGGCAGCGCGCAATCTGACTCGTTGCTCTCTCGTCTCATCGGGATGAACCTCACCGTCGCGGATAACTACACCGTAAGCCATCTCTGCCTGCTCAAGAGACACGTAGCCATTTTGTACGTCCTCCAGCACCAACGCCGTATCGCGTTCCAGCGGATCGCCGTAGCCGCCGCCCCCGGCGCTCTGTAGCACGATGACATCCCCTGCTCGCATCGCGTGACCACCAATTTTTCCTGGAGTAGGAAACGGTACGTCCTGATCGTCAGTATGGATATAACTTCCAACCGCTGATCCACTCTCGCCACCCAGCACACCAAACGCGGGTACGACGGCGCCATCCGCCAGCAACGAGTATTTCGCTTCGCCGTATTCCAGTTGCAATGCCCGGCGGGTTGCGAGGCCGCCACGCGTACGTCCGGGTCCGCCAGAATCCGCCGCCTGCCCAGACCAGGGCACATGGAGGGGATAACGCGTTTCCAATACCTCGGCCGATTGCGCTGTCATCAGATCACCCCAGTCGATAGGCGCCATCGCGCTGGGGCCATCGTTTTCCAGAAACGCCCCATTGCCGCCAGCAGACCATTCGTAATGGACGTACTCTCGCGCGGTACGCGGATCCACACCTCCCAACAGGTTATGGAACGAGGTGCGTTGGATATCGGCCGACGACAATTCGGGGCACGCTTGGGCAAGCGCGCCCAGCATGTTGGCAATAACCCGTTTGCGGATCTCACCGTGCGAACCGGCGGGTGCCGGATGTGTGACATTGACGATGGTGCCTTCTGGCGCCACCACTTCCACTGGTCTGAACGAACCCTGATTCAAAGCCTGCTTGGGGTCGAGTACTGACTTCAACACAATAAACACTGACGCCGCGGTGACGGCGAGCGTCGAGTTAACGGGTGCGGGCGCCTGCTCGGCGGCCCCCGTAAAATCCGCCTTCAGCGTTTCGCCATCGATGGTCAGTTCCAGAGGCAGCCATAACGGTTCCAGGCGATAGTCTGGCGCGGGACCAAAAGTCTCCAGGTAGTCTTCGAACCAGTAGCGGCCATCCGGCAGTTTGGCGATCTGCGCGCGCATGCGGCGTTCGGAGCGGTCCAGGTTCCCGGCGACGCCCGCCAGCAACGTGTCAATACCGTAACGCTCGATTAGCTCCCGCAAGCGTCGCTCTGCCGTGCGGCAGGCGGCCAGACCCGAGTTGAAGTCGCCTATGCGCTCATCGCGCACGCGCATGTTGGACAACAAAATCTCCATCGCCGCTTCATTGACGACGCCTCGCGAGATGAGCTTCACAGGCGGGATACGTATGCCCTCCTGGTAAATCTCCGTAGCTGACCCGGACATCGAGCCGGGCACGGCACCACCAACATCAGCCCAGTGTTCGCGCACTGCGGGAAAGAACACCAGTTCGCCTTCATGGAACACCGGGTAGATCAGCGTCACGTCGTTCAGGTGTGTGCCGCCGAGATAGGGGTCATTCATAACAATGACGTCACCAGGCTCCAGGTCATCACCCAACAAGCGCAAAGACGCCTCAACCGACCACGGAAGCGGCACTACGTGCGAGCCGATATCTTCGGACTGCGCGACAACCTGTCCGCGTGCATCAAATAGACCGCAGGAGAAGTCACGGGCCTCGTAAATGGCGACCGAGCGGGCCGTACGGAAAACGGTTGCGCGCATCTCACGGACAACAGAGATCAGCCCTTCGGTTACAACCTCCAACGTAATGGGATCAATAGTGCTCATGCGCTCGCCTCCCGCGTCAGTACCAAAGCGCCAGAATCGTCGAGCCTAGCGCAGAACCCGCCCGGCACCCAGGTTGATGCACCCGGCTCTTCCACAAACGCGGGCCCCCGCACTTCAGACAGCGTGTCACGCTGTACAACTTCGGCATGCACGGATGTTCCGTTAACAAATACTTCCCTGACGCCTGCCGCTTCCGACGCTGTCGTATCTTCCCGCGACGAATGTGGTTTCTCCGCCAGACCAAACGCGGAAACGCGTAAACAGACGCATTCGACACGGCCCTTGTCCGCATGTGAATAGCGCTCTGCGTAAATCGCACGAAACGTCTCGATCAGTTCTTCCGTTGTTTGTATCCCCTCCTCCACCGGTGTCGCCAGTTCAAACGCCTGGCCTTCAAAGCGAAGATCGGCGCTGCATTCAATACGCATGTCATCCGAGGCAAACCCTTCCGCGGCCAACGCCATGCGGGCCTCCTTCTTGAGCGGCGCAAACCTTGCCTGCAGCTGCGAGTAATCCAGGCCATCCAGCGGCAGCAAGCCCGCATGCGAGAAGTCCAGGCGTCGATCCGCAACCAGCAAGCCAAACGCGGAGAACGCGCCCGGCAGCGGCGGCACCACGACCTGGCGCATACCCAACTCATAAGCGATTTCAGCCGCATGTAACGGCCCGGCACCACCATAAGCGAACAACGAGAATCCGCGTGGGTCGATCCCACGCATGACGGAAATCTCCTTGATAGCCGTGGTCATGCGCGTATTCGCAATCTGGACGATGCCCTCTGCCGTCTGCATGCGCGGAAGCCCCAGTTTCTCGGCCAGACCGTCCACAGCCCGTTCCGCGGCTGCCACGTCAATGTTAATTCGCCCACCAATTGGGCTGTCGGGGCGGAACCGTCCCAACACTACGTTGGCATCAGTGACGGTGGGCTCGGTGCCGCCGCGGCCGTAGCAAGCTGGCCCAGGGTCAGCGCCGGCTGAACGTGGCCCAACGTTCAAGAAGCCGCCTTCATCCAGGTAGGCAATGGATCCGCCGCCAGCACCGACGGTATTGATTTCAATCTGCGCAACCCGGTTCGGTAACTCCGCGATACTGCCTTCCATCGACAGCGCATAGCGCCCATCGCGCACCATGGCGACGTCTGTGCTGGTGCCACCCATGTCGTATGTGATCAGGTCTTTGGCCGCCATCTTGCGGCAGACTTCGACGGCGCCAATGACACCACCCGCGGGACCGGACAACATGGAATTCACCGGCAGGCTTGCCATGCGTTCAAATGACCAGGAACCGCCGCTCGACGACATGATTTCGGGGCTGACGCTCAAGTTGCCCTCATCGAGTCGCTGTTTCAGTCTGTGCAGATAGCCCGCCATGCCCGGGCCGACATAGGCGTTGAGTGCCGTTGTCGCAAACCGTTCATATTCGCGGTGTTCGGGCAGAACTTCGGCTGACGTGAATACCGGGATATCGGGCATCCGGTCGCGCAGTATTTCGGCAGCGCGCTGTTCGTGCGCAGGGTTTGCGTATGCGTGCAGAAAACAGACAGCGACGGTGGCGACACCCAGTTCGCCAAACTTAGCCGCGGAATCCCTGACGGTTTGTTCATCCAACGGTTGCATGACCGAGCCGTCCGCACGCAGCCGTTCTGATACTTCCAGGATATGGCGCCGTTCTACGAGCCCCTGCGGACGCGTGGCCTTGATGTTGTAAAGATCCAGACGATTGCCGCGACCAACTATCAGCACGTCGCGGAAACCGCCCGTGGTCAGCACGCCTACCATCGCACCGTTTCGTTGCAACGCGGTGTTGGTCGCCACGGTCGCGCCGTGTCTGAAACGGCTGACATCGGCCAACGTCACGTCCAACGCTCCCAACGCATCAAACACACCCACCTCTGGCTCGCGCGGCGTAGACGGCCGTTTTTCCGAACGCAGCTGTCCAGTCACCTGGTCGTACACCACGATGTCCGTAAACGTCCCGCCCACGTCGATTCCCACCCACCTCATCTGCGCGCTATCTCTTCTGTTATCTTGGTCTCGAGCAGGTAGGAGAATGCCAGCATGCTGAAGATTTGGGGTAGACCAACATCAATTTGCACCCAGCGCGTTTTGTGGGCTTGTGCGGAGGCCGGGCTTGAGTACCACTTCCAGCTGGCCAGCGCGACCATGGGCGCGGAGGGGCATATCTCAACCGGCGCCGAGCCGTTCGGTTCCGTTAATACAGACTGGTACCGGCGCATGAACCCTAACGGTACGGTGCCTACGATCGACGACGACGGCTTCCAGCTATGGGAGTCCAATGCGATCGTCGGCTATCTCGCCAGACGGTATGCCAGCGAGCAGTTGTTTGACAACGATGAAGGTGTATTCGCGAGAGGCTGGCAGTGGTTGTCGTGGACCAACGAGCGACTCGAACCGTTGCTGCATACGCTGGTCATGGAGGTTGTCAGGTTACGCGCTGATATGCGTTCCGCCGCAGCGTTGGCGGAAGCGCGCGAAGCGCTCAAAATCCCGGTCACGATTCTGGAGGAGCACCTGGCTGGACAGAGTTATGTGGTGGGTGAGGCGTTTTCAATGGGTGACATCGCACCCGGCGCGACCTTATACCGCAGCCAGTTATTGGATTCTTTTCCGATGGGGTTCCCACACGTAGAACGGTGGCTCAACCGTCTGCAGCAACGCCCGGGGTTCATACGCCACGTTGCGCCGCGCGAATGTCACATCTGAGATGCCTTGATGCCCGGTCATGTGCAGCCTGCCAACTTGCGACCCGTCCATGCACCGTCACCCTACACAGCGTTCGGCGCGGCCGACGCGCTGGCGCTATGTATCAAACCCGGCAATGGGGACCCCACGCTCGACAGCTTTTGCAGTTGGCTGCTTCAACATCGTGTCTGGCTGACAGCACAACTGCATCATTTTGGCGCGTTGCTGTTTACCGGGTTTGCGCTGACTGACGCCAACACTTTCGCACGCGCCGCAAACATCTTGTTGGGGGCAGAGCCACAACCTTATATAGGCGGTGATTCCCCCCGCACACGTGTGCGGGAGAACATTTATACGTCGACCGATTTTCCGTCCCGCCATGAGATTCGCCTGCACAACGAGCTCTCTTATGGCAGCTGGTGGCCTGACACGATTTGCTTTTTCTGTGTGACACCCAGCATCACCGGCGGTGCTACGCAGATAGCGGACGGCCGTCGCATACTGGAGTTGTTGCCTGATGCCACGCGCGAGCGCTTCGCACGCCTGGGTGTGTGTTACCAGCAGAACCTGCCCGATAGCGCATCAGGTACCGGACTCAAGTCATGGCAGGAAACCTTCGATACCGAAGAGCGGCGAGCAGTGGAGCAGATTTGCACCAATGGCGGTATGACGTGGGAATGGTCTGGTGAAGGATTAAAAACCTCGATCGTGCGCCCCGCCATTGTTGAACATCCGCTGACGGGCCAGCCAGCCTGGTTCAATCAGGCTGACCACTGGCATGCGCTGACTGCTGGGGTCAAGAACGCGTTTGCAGCCGAACACGGTGCCGCACCAACGACCCATGCAACTTATGGCGACGGCGTCGAGATCGACGCGTCCGAACTCGCGATGGTGCAATCGATTTGTCAGCAATGCGAGTTCACCCGTCCGTGGCGGCAAGGGGACTTGCTGGTGTTGGACAATCACCTGACCCTGCACGGTCGCAAGCCGTTTACTGGCGCGCGAGAGATCCTGGTGGCAATGGCCTAGCTCTGTAGCGGCTGTTTGGTGCTGGGGCGCATCTGCGCGTTTACACGAGTCTCGTTCAACGTTTCAGTTGCGCCAGTCTCCCAATCGAACAATGAACGCTCGATGGTTGTCAGTGGCGCAAGGTATACGTGAATGGCGTAACTCACGTTTTCGTCAGCCGTCTCGACCGAATGTATCGTGTTGGGGCCGAGCGAGATCACATCACCGGGATTCAGGACTTTGCTGGAGCGGCGGTCCAGTTGGCCGTCTTTTGCGAGGTAAAAATGGTTCAGCTCGGCACCGCCATATACGCCGATGATCGCGTGCGTCTGATGGTCATGCGGCGGAATATGTTTCTCCGGATCAAAGCCGCAGTACCAGATCGAAACGGTGTCGTCCTCGAAGAGCACTTCGTCTTCACCCTTAAACCCGGACATACCCTCAGCCACAGCTGCCGGATCTGCAAACGCCGCATCCATCAGCTGTCGGACTCCCGTCGCCGCATCTTCGCCGGCAGCCGCAGCGCGCACGTTACGAACAAATTCTTCAACGTTAAAGGCTGACACTTAACGGATCCTCGATATTCAGGTGCGGATAAGTATGACCTGCCCGCATTACGGAGTACATTGACAACACTGTACTGCCCTAGCGGAGTAGCCCAGAAGATGAACAACCACGCCGACGAGCCAGTCCGCCATCACGGTTGGTGCGCGATGTGTCGCTCTAGGTGCGGGTGTGTGTCAGTGGTGCGCGACGGCAGGCTTGTCGCGGTTGAGCCGGACCCGGAGCATCCGACCGGCGCAGCGATCTGTGCCAAAGGTCGCGCGGTACCCGAGCTCGTCTACGCCGAGGACCGTGTTCTGTATCCGATGGTGCGTACCCGTCCCAAGGGTGACCCCGACCCGGGTTGGCAGCGGGTGTCATGGGATGAAGCGCTCACTCGAGTGGCGGCTGAGCTGAACCGCCTGCGCGCCCAACATGGTTCCGAGTCGGTTGCGTACGCCTGTACAACCGGCAGTGGCACGTCGGTCTCGGATGGGTCGATGTTCATCGATCGTCTGATGCGCGCGTTTGGTTCACCCAACAACGTATACGGCACTGAGATTTGTAACTGGCACAAAGACGAGGCATTCAAATACACGTTTGGCGCAGGCGTCAGCTCACCAGACTTTGAGCGCACGGCTTGCATCATCATGTGGGGCCACAATCCGAACGTGTCGTGGTTGTCGCAAGGCAGTCGCACGGCCAAGGCCCGCGCGCGTGGTGCCAGACTGATTGTCGTCGATCCGCGCCGTGTGGGGCCGGCGGCGAAAGCCGATCACTGGCTGAGGGTGCGACCCGGTACAGACGGTGCCCTGGCCCTCGCCATGGCGCACGTATTGTTGGAGTCTGGCCAGTTTGACGAAGCCGGGTTACGCCAATGGTCGAACGGCCCGTTCCTGATCCATCCGGATGGCCACGCGTTGAGCGCCGCAGATGCGGGTATAGGGCCTCAGGCGCATCGCGTTGTCGTGGATATGCGCGACAATTCTCTGGTCGCGGTTGACCCTGATTTACCTGTTGACGCCGAGGCAGCTCGCCACTGGCTACTGGATACCGGGCAGAACGTTTTGGTGGAAGGCGCAAACGTTCACTGCAAGACCGGGTTCGCCCTGTATCGTGAACTCTGCGCGGACATGCCGCCGGAACGCGCAGAAACCATCACGGGCGTGCCGAGTGCGGACATTCGCGCTGCGGCTGATTTGTTGTGGACATCCCGCCCGGTCTCGCTGTACGCGTGGACCGGAGTTGGACAACACACTAACGCAACGCAAACGGCGCGAGCCATCTCGTTGTTATATGCACTACTGGGTAGCTTTGACGCACCCGGTGGCAACGTCCGCTTCGCCGCTCCGCCAACCAAAGATGTATCTGGCCGCGACCTGTTAACCCAAGACTTGCGGCGCAAAACCATTGGACTCGCCAAGCGGCCTCTGGGCCCGCCTAAAGACGGCTGGATCACTTCCGATGATTTTTATCGAGCGGTCCTGGAACAGGAGCCCTACTCCCTCAAGGGGCTGGTGGTCTTTGGAACCAATCTGCTGGTTTCGCACGTGGACACGGCGCGCGGCGTAGATGCACTGCGCAAGCTCGATTTCCACGTGCACGCCGATCTGTTCATGACACCCACCGCGCAATACGCAGATGTGTTCCTGCCAGTCAACACCGCCTGGGAGCGGCGTGCCATGCGTGTTGGCTTCGAGATGAATGAAGTGGCCCAGAGTTGGGCGCAATATCGTCATCCTGTGATTGAAACGCGTGGCGAGTCGCGCTCGGACGAATGGATCACATTTGCGCTAGCGCAAAAACTTGGTCTCGGAAATCATTTCTGGGACGGTGATGCGGATCGCGCGTATGAGGAGATTCTCGCGCCAATGGACGTGTCGCTGGATGAGTTGCGCGCCGCGGGACGCGGCGTGGAAGTACCAGCGGAGACGCCGTTTCACAGACACATCGCAGACGCTGGCTTTGCCACCTCCAGCCGACGCGTTGAAGTCTGGTCTGAGCCGTTTGCGAGCAACGGTCAGAACCCCTTGCCCGCTTATAAGGAGCCCGCCATGAGTCCAGTCACGCGGCCTGATTTAAGCGAGCAGTTTCCGCTGGTACTGACGTCCGCAAAATCACATGCTTTCTGTCACAGCCAACATCGCAACCTCAAGAGTCTGCGCAGGCTTCAGCGTGAACCGCGCCTGGAGATGCACCCGCGCGCGGCTGCGGAGCGAGACATCGCGGAGGGTGACGCGGTTGTTTTGGCAACCCCCGTCGGCGAGATCGAGTTGCGCGCCAAGCTACGCGACGACCTGGCCGTAAACGTCGTCGCCGGCCAACATGGATGGTGGCAAGGATGCGAGGCACTGGATCTGCCTGAACGGCCGGCGATCGGTCCCGGTAGCGCAAACTTCAACGCCGTCATCGGCAATGAGGACGAGGACCCGATTAGCGGGTCAACGCCCCATCGGTCTTATCTGTGCGAGGTGCGCAAGATCAGCGTCTAACCTTCCATGATGCCGGCGGCTGTAAAGCCGCCATCGGCGGCGTAGACATGGCCGGTGGTAAACGTGCATTGATCTCCTGCCAGAAAGGCAGCGACCTCAGCGATCTCCTCGGGCTGACCATAGCGCTTGAGCGGCATGCGTTGTTGTGCACTTTGCATCAGATCCCCCTGGATGCCGGGATTCGTCAGCGTCGGCCCCGGTGCAACGGCGTTTACAATAATGTTGTGTTCCGCCAGTTCTATGGCCATGGACTGCGTCAGGTTTATGATCCCGGCTTTTGACGCGCCGTACGCGGCGCGCCCACGCCCGCCAAACACCCCGGAGTTCGAGGCCATATTGACGATGCGTCCCCCGTTACCCTGTTTGACCATCTGTCGAGCAGCCAGCTGACCACTGACAAACACCCCATAAAGATTGGTCTCCAATACGCGTTGCCACAATGCATCGGTAAACTCCAGAAATGGCGCTTTGTCCATGACCCCGGCGTTGGCAACCAACACATTCAATTGCCCGGTATCACGTACCAGGGCGCTGAGCGCACCCGCAACGCTTAGACGTTGGCGTGCGTCCATCTGATAAGCGCTCGCGGAACCACCGTCCGCGGTGATCTCGTCAACAACCTGTCGGGCAGCATCCAGGCTGAGGTCACACACGCCCACATGTGTGTTGTCCGCCGCGAGCCGTCGTGCAACCGCACGACCGATACCCTTACCCGCACCTGTCACCATCGCGACTTTGCCGCTCATAACGTTGTTCCCTGTAGAGACGTTGCTTTATTGAGTGGAGAACCCGGAGCGATGCGCCCAGCCCGTCATACGCATTTCCAGCCAGGCCATGATCGCGTACATGCCTATCCCCTCGATCGCCAGCGCGACAAGGCAGGCGAATACCAGCGGCACTTCGAAGTTGGCTTGCGCGGTCAACATCATGTGACCAAGGCCGCTATTGGCCGCTTGCGTCTCGGACAGCACCGAACCGATAAAAGCCAGCGTAATCGCCACCTTCAGAGAACCAAAAAAGTACGGCAGCGATCGCGGGATACCTACCTTGGTCATGATGTCCAGCTTCTTCGCGCCCAGGGCGCGCAGCACGTCTTCCATCTCCGGTTCGATAGTGGCGAGCCCCGTCGCAACGTTCACGACGATAGGAAAGAACGAGATCAGAAAAGCCGTCAGGACGGCGGGAATCCAGCCGGAACCGAACCAAATCACCAGAATAGGAACAACCGCAACCTTCGGGATAGAGTTGAAGCCCACCATCAACGGATAAAGCCCGGCGTAGATGGTGCGATCCCAACCGATGAACAGCCCCAGCGCCAGACCAAAGACTACGGCAATTGCAAAGCCCGCCAGCGTGGTCCATAAAGTCTGCATGGAGTTGTTCCACAGCGCTCCGCCAAACTCGTAGGACGCGGCGGCGATGGCGCTGGGGGCGGGCAGGATATAAGGCGCGATATCCAGCACCCACACACTCAATTCCCACAGTGCGAACATGCCAAACGTACAAATCCACGGCGCGGCTTTGACCCAGTTCATACGCATGGGTTATTTCCTCGCCTCGGCAATGTGACCGCGCAGCTCATGCACAATTTCGACAAACGCCGGCTCGTACAGTACATCCAGGTCGCGCGGGCGTGGCAGGTCTACTTCCCGCACCGTGAGAATGCGCCCCGGACGGGCGCTCATGACAAAAATGCGATCCGCCAGAAATACAGCCTCGCGCAAGTCGTGCGTCACGAGTACTGTCGTGAAGCCTTTCTCCGCCTGCAGATCACGCATCACACACCACAGCTCTTCACGCGTAAACGCGTCGAGCGCGCCAAAAGGCTCGTCCAGCATCAGCAGACGCGGATCATGAATCAACGAACGACACAGAGACGCACGCTGCTGCATACCGCCGGAGAGCTGCCACGGGAACTTGTCGCCAGCGCCTTCGAGCCCAACGGATGCCAGCAGAGCATCCGCGCGGTCGCGGTATTCTTGCCGCTTCTGGCGGATATTGCGCCGGTGCGGTTGCACAATCTCCATCGGCAGCAGTACGTTGTTCGCGGTCGTGCGCCACGGCAACATCACGGGATTCTGAAACGCCATGCCGGCGATGCTGACTGGCCCGTCAACGGGCGCGCCCTCAATGCGAACCTGGCCCGCTGTAGGAAACTGCAGACCCGTTGCGAGCTTCATCAACGTTGACTTGCCGCAGCCAGAGGGACCAACAACGGCCACAAACTCGCCTTCACCAACCTCAAGATTCAGGCCTTCGACAGCAAGAGTACCTTCGACATCCCCGTGCGGTTTGTAACGCAGGGCAACGTCCTTGACAGAAATGAACGCTTCAGAGGCCACTTTGGAAACGACTCGCGCGAGAACTTAAAGGTGCGGGGGGGCAGGATCGCATACTGCGTCGCACGGTTGTACTACCGTGCTCGTTGCGCAGCGCCCTGCTCATCCAGAAAAGTCAGCGTTTCGTCCACATCCAGCACGTCAGCCAGCAGGCGTAGCGCCGCCAATGCGTTGAAGTGCTGCTCTTGTGTAGCGGTTGAGCACGCGTCAGCTACCACCGTGCACGGATAGCCTATGTCGGTCGCGTGGCGAATCGAGCCCTCGACGACGTAAGCGGTCGACACCCCCGAGAAGATCAGGTGTTCGGCACCCAATCCCGTCAGTACGTCCGGGACCGTGCAGCCATGCATGACGCTGTTGCGCGTGTGGGTGACCACAGTTTCGTCGGGCCGCGGCTCAAAGCCTTGCAGCCATTCCGTGCCCCAGGTCCCCTCGCGCCAGGCGTTCATCTTCACCCACTCGCGGATGATCGGCGTGTTCTGCACAACGTCGCTGAAGTCCGGCTGCACCGCGAGCCGTACATGCACGATTGGGATGCCACGGCTGCGCATGCCTTCCATCAGTCGGCGCGCGTTGCCGAGGCGCTCCTCGCGCCAGGGTGCGTCCTGGGCAATCCCTACCTTGATGGCACCGTCCGGATGACAATTCTCATTTTGATAGTGCAGCGCAAGGTAGACGTAACGCGTCATGATGTCTTTTTTGCTCGTCGACAGGTCGCGGCGCATAGTGGCCGGTGTGACTCGTGGACGCAACACGCGAAATTCCGCGGCCGGTTAGACGCTCAGGTGCAGCTGTGCCGTCTCATCGTCCAACGCGGCGATGGGCCCGTCTACCACGTTGCTGCCGCGGTCGATAATGTAGAAGCGGTCCGCGTTCGCGCGTGCGAACGGCAGCTTCTGCTCCACCAGCAAAACCGTGAGTCCATCTGCGACCAGCTGGCGCAACACATCGCCAATCAGGGCCACGATGTTGGGCTGAATGCCCTCGGTTGGTTCGTCCAACAACAAGATGCGCGGTTCCAGCACCAGCGCCCTGGCTATCGCCAGCTGCTGTTGCTGGCCACCAGACAGATCGCCGCCGCGGCGACGCAACATATCCTTTAATACAGGAAACAGCGTCAGCACTTGATCCGGGATGGTGGCATGTGCTTTACCGAGAGCGCTCATCGCCACACGCAGATTTTCTTCGACCGTCAACGTGGGAAAGATCTCCCTCCCTTGTGGCACCAGACCAAGTCCGCGCGTGACACGCACCTCTGTAGGCAGAGCACTGATGTCATCACCTTGAAACTCAATCTTACCGTTGCGGTTTGGTATCAGCCCCATGACGCAGTTGAGCAACGTGGTTTTGCCAACACCGTTACGCCCCATCAGACAGGTGCACTGACCAGCGGGCAACTCGAGATCAAGACCGCGCAGGATATGGCTCTCACCGTAATACTGATTGATGGATTGAATCGATAGCACGCTTATTCACCCAGGTACACTTCACGCACACGCGCATCGGACTGCACGGCTTCCATCGACCCTTCTGCCAGCACGCAACCTTCATGCAACACGGTCACCGTTCTCGCGATGGATCGTATGAACTCCATGTCGTGCTCAACCACAACGACGGCGCGCTCTCCGGCCAGCGACACCAACAGCTCAGCCGTGCGCTCCATCTCGGTGTGTGTCATGCCGGCTACCGGCTCATCCACCAGCAATAGCCGCGGCTCCTGCGCCAGTAACATGCCGATCTCCAGCCATTGTTTTTGCCCATGAGAAAGCCGTCCGGCACGCACGTCACGCTCTTCGACCAGGCCAACAATCTGTAGCAGCTCCTCTATGCGATCTTTCGCTTCGCCTGAGAGCTTGA
>MDTA01003514.1_pt1 | contig 15588 bp, 12 predicted proteins | sample 811151 | NCBI WGS metagenome assembly MDTA01 (sample SAMN05326648, study PRJNA326480) | marine metagenome | isolation source: seawater | place: Indian Ocean: South | collected 2010 | reverse complement strand
TTTTTGAGATAAAAATAACAGGCTTCAAAGTTGAATATGAGAAAGTATAGGCTGTTCCAGAAAAATCCGTAATTAATATTTTTGCTTCAGAATAGCTTTTTAGATAGGAACTTGATAAATCTAATTCAAAATTAGAATTTTTCTTAAATTTACTTTTTACTAAATCAACTAATTTAATATTTCCCTTCTTGGTCAAGTCTATTGGGTGGGGCCTGTAAATCACTTTTTCTCCTAATTTTAGTAAATATTCAATAGTTTCAAACAAGCATTTAGCCATATTATATTTATCCATCATCAAACTAAAAGTTGGAGCAATTAATATTTTTGTTTTTTTTAATCTATATTTCTTAAGTTTTTTGATAACATTATCTAACTTCAAATATCCTGTATTAATTAATTTTGGTTTGAAATTAAAACCTAAATAATTAAAAAATTTTCTCTTATAATATTTAACAACAAATTCTGAAGATAAACAAATATAGTCATATTTATTTAATGATAAAAAAATTTTTTTTTCAATATTTCTATTTACCATTGGAGCATCTGCAATATCGTGACAGATATAAATATTTGTCGAATTTGGAGGAAAAACATAATTTACATACGAAGTAATAAAAACATTAATATTTTTTAGAAAAATTTTATTGAATGGAATGTATTTTACAAAATCAAAATCTAGAAAAAAAGAGTCATCGTTATTTTTAATTTGATTTGCTGAATTGTTATTATAAACAAGATATGATTTATATTTATTATTTTTCTCAATTTCACTTTTAATCTCTATTATATTTTCACTATATGCTTTTACTGGGAAGTAAAAAAAAACTATTTTTTTTTTTTCAAGTATACTTACAAAATAAAATTTGGTGATGTTTAGAATTGTCAAAAAAAATAATGGAATTTTTTGAAAAAATTTAATGATCATTATTCTTTGAAATTTATAAATCGAATATATCTTTAACTTTTATTTTTTTATTCTTTTTTAAATCAATTATTTCACAATCTTTGATTTCTCTTATCCTTTCGTGACCACTTAAATAAGTCAATTCTTTTGTTTTTCCTCTACTTTCCCTAATATTGCAATCAACATTTTCTGAAATATTTGAAATTTTTAAATTAGGAAAACAAGTATCCTTGTTAAAATTTTTTGACACAAAAAAAGCATTATTTCTTCTTAAATTTGACCCTAGAAAATAAAAATTTTTTAATTCCATAATTTTTACCAATGCTCTTAAAGACATCCCATAACATAAGTTTGAATAATGATAAGAAGTTCGATCAAATTTGTCTATATTTGGAACAGTAACCTCATATTCATGTCCAAATATTGGATTGTATTCGATAACGGCAACCTTAGAAAAATTAACTGGTAAGGATTTTATAATCCAGTAATCGATACCATCGATATCTAAACTAAAAAAGTCTATATCTTTTTCAAAATTATTCTTTTCTAAAACACTATTTATGTTTTCGGAACTAACCAAAATTTCCTCAATTTTTAAGTCTCCTTTCCACAATTTTAAATTTTTTGAAACCTTGCTACTTAAATCTTCTAAACAATCAATTATTAAACCTTTGGCCGTTCTTGACTCAAATAAAAATCTCGTATTACTTTCTGTATAATCTCCAACACCAATCTCAACAAATTTAGGTTTTTCAATATTTAATTTTCTTAAAATAAAATCAATAATACCATCCTCTCCAAATTGTGAATAAATTTTATAATCAACATCAGAAATAGATGAAATGTTATCGTAATTTTTTCTTATATTTAAAATATGAGAAAGTCCTAACATGTATGTTTTTTTTAAAAGATACTTGCGGAAAAAATAATCATAAATAATTTTCATTTTATAAAAATTGAAATTTTTATTTCAAATTTGTTTTTTTATTTAATAAACCTCTTTTGTTTTAAATCAAATATTTTGTCACATTTGGATAATGCAGACATTTTATGTGAAATGAAGATTATTGTTTTTTCATCCCCAATATTAAAAATATCCTCAATAAATTTTTCCTCTGTTTCAGCATCAAGTGAACTTGTTGACTCATCTAATATGAGAATATCTGGATTTCTATAAAGAGCTCTAGCAACCCCTATTCTTTGTTTCTGCCCTACAGAAAAATTTCTTCCATTTTCTTCAACGAAGCTATCAAAACCCTTCTCTAAATTTTTCACAAATTTAGTTATTTGAGCTGCATTTGCAGCCTTAATTAGCTTTTCCTCAGATATTTTTTTAATATCTAAACCTAAAGCGATATTTTTTTTTAACTCACCCTCAAATAAGAAAACTTCCTGAGGAACATATCCAATGTTTGCAATTAATTGATTTTTTTCTGACTGTAATTCTTTATCATCTACATATATTTTTCCCTCTGTCTGTTTTAAAAGACCCATAATGATATTTATTAAAGTTGACTTACCAGTTCCTGACTCACCTACTAAACCAATTTTATCACCTTTTTTTACATTCAAATTTAAGGTCTTTATTATATACGGACTATTTTTCTGATATTTGAAGGAAACATTTTTAAGTTCGATTTTATTTTTAAATTCTATTTTATCTATTTCTTTATTATCGTTGCTAATTTTTCTTAGATTACTTAATTCTGAAAATACCAAATCAAAAGATGGTTGTATTGACTTTAGAACACTTAAAGATGTAGTGAAAGTATTAAATACAGGAATCATTCTAACTGCAGCGACTACTATTAATGATAAAAAAGGTAAAATAGTTAATGCGTTACTTTCTTTCTGTAATTGCACAAAAATAATTGAAATAATCAAAATAACAGCAGAAAGCTCTAAAATAAGTCTTGGAAGTGAAATGATAAAATAATTAATGAATTGATATTTTTCAGTTTCTTTAATTTTGTTAGTGTAATCGTTATAAATAAAATTACTCAGATTATAAATTTTGAGCTCTTTAAAAAGCCCAATCATTCCATTGATAATATTAATTACATTAGAGAGTAAACCTTGAACTTTTTTTCCTCTTTGAAAAAGTTTTTTTCTATTTAAGAAGTAGAATACTGCGACTACTAAGAAAAATATCAAAAATAAAAAAACTGTTATTTCTTTATTAGAGAAAAAAAGCAAACAAACAATAGCAATTAAAATCAAACTTTCTTTTAATAAATTTAAAAAATTAAGTATGTATATAGAAGTATTTCCAACATCCACTGAAAGAATTCTAATTATTACAGCAGAGTTTTTTTTAATTAAATCTAGATAGTCTTGGTTTAAGTAATACCCAAACAATTTTTGTGAAATAAAAATTCTTAAACTTTTTACTAATTGACCTTGATAAAAAATTATAGATGCATGAAAAAAGTTTTTAAATATAAATAAACATATTATTGCAATACATAAAAATTCTAATTGGTTTTTTTGTGGCAAACTTAGTAAATAATTTTTAATTAAATCTATGTTCATGTATTGTAAATTAAAATCTTTTTGATCTAGCATCGAACTTAATAAAACAGGTATTGAAGCTAAACCAATAATTTCCAAGATTGATAAGACTAAAAGAAAAAAAACTAATAATAACAAAAATATCAAATGACTTAATTTTAGGCTTAAATAGATATTTTTAATTTTGTTCATTTCAAAAATTTTTTAACTTTTTTTTTCATTTGATTAATCAATTAAAATTCTTTTGATATCTGTTTTGGTCAGCTTTATAGGGTTATTTTTAAGTCTGAGCAAATTGACTCCATCAATAATATTGTGATATTCGCTTTTTATATTAATTTTTAGCTTATTAAAATCATCTTCTAGTCCAGCTTCTTTTTTCAATTTTTGTAAACAATTTTCTAATTCGTATATATTGTTAACTTTGAATATCTTAAAAATTTTTTTATATCTGTCATTTAGGTTAAAGTTACTAAGTGATCTTTTAGAATTTACAAAATTAAATTTTAAGAATTTTTCTAAAGTTAAAGATACAGCATGTCCGTGACTAATATTATATAAAGATGTAAAAGGATAAGATAGAGCATGTGGAGCAGTTGTTTTGGAAATACTAATTGCCCTTCCAGACAACATTGCAGCGATAGACATATTTTTACAATTTTTTAAATTCGGTTTTTTTATAAATTCTAAATAATTTGATAGTGACAGATTTAAAGACTCTGTTGCATATATTAAACTCTGATTTGAGGATTTTAGTGATATTATAGATTCCACAGCTTGCGAAATTGCATCGAAACCTGCAGATGACTTAAGTTTCTTTGGATTCTTAATAATTAATTCAGGAATAAGAAAGTGAACGTCTGGCTTTAATTCCTTACCCTCAATGGAATATTTTATTAGATCGATATAAATCACAGCATTAGCTGTTACCTCTGCTCCTGATCCAGCAGTGGTTGGGATTGCTAAAAGTTTTGAAATCCTTTTATTTATTTTATAGGAATTATTTTTGATTTTTTTTTCTAAATTTTCCTCAATTCCTTGAAGATTTGCAATTTTCGCATAATCCATTACAGAGCCACCACCTACCGCAATTATCAAATCTGGATTAAAATTTTTAATCTCATTTATCAATTTTTTTAATTCTGTGAACTCTGGATAAGGAGACGACTTAAAAAAAAACTTTATTACTTTATTCTTTTCTATCCCATCAAAAATTTTGTTTGCTCCAGATAAATAGTAAGATTTTTTTCCAGTTAATAAGAAAATTTTTTTAAATTTTTTATCTTTTAAAAAATATTTAAGATCTTTAATTGAATTAGTTTTTAACCATTTTGAGATCATTTCATAAATTCTTCTTTTATTTTTAAGAAATTTTTTGGCCTTATTAAATTTTTTATTGTACCAGGATTTATTTTTACCTCTAATAAACTGGGACCCGAGGACTTCATCAATTTTTTAATAGCTTTTGTATAATTTAATTCATTATTTGCTTTAAAGTAGTTTTTATATCCTATACTTTTAACTAATTTATTAAAATTTATATTCTTAGCGTGAGTAACTTGACCACCTACTGACTCATGCATATTATTATTTAATAATATATGTTTAAAATTTTTAGATTTTAAGTTTCCTATAGTTCTCATTGAGCCCATATGCATTAATAATGAGCCATCTCCGTCTAAACAAAATACTTGACCTTTGAACTTCGATGAGATGCCTAAACTTACCATTGAAGCATGGCCCATACCACCTATCATATAGAAATCTTTTCCATTTTTTATTTTATTTTCTTTTCGAATTTGAAAAAGTTCTCTAGATGTATATCCAGTTGTAGAGACTATTTTAGAATTTCTAGGTATAGTTTTTAAAAAATCTTTAATAAATATTTCCCTAGAATTTTTTTTAAATTTTTCTAAAGTTTTAGTTTTGGAATTTATAAAAGAGTCTTTTTTAATTAAGCATGCAACGGGAACTTTATTTTGTGAACTAAATAATATTAATTTTTCTAATTTTTTAAGATCTTTTTTGTTATTTAAAATCATAAACTTTATATTGAGTAATTTTAGCAAATTTCTTGTAATTTTACCTTTAATCATATGTTGTGGCTCATCAATTGATTTTGGAGCACCTCGCCAGCCAATAATTAATAACATTGGTATTGAATAAACTTTCTTATGTACGATAGAAATCAAAGGGTTAATGGCGTTTCCAAGACCCGAGTTTTGAAGATAAACGCATGGTATTTTTTTTGTAGCTAGATAATAGCCAATACCAAGAGAAATTGCTGAACCTTCATTGGTCGCCACGACATGTTCGTTGCTCTTTTTTTTTTCTAAAATTAATGAGAGTTGCTTTAAAATACTATCAGGTACACCAGTGAAAAATCTAATATTTCTTTTTTTTAAAGAACTAATAAAATCAGCAATATTAGTCATTTTTAACAAGGTTTATTATCGTTTTAATTGGAATTATTTTTTTTTCTATTTCAAAGGACCTTTCATTTTCTAAAATTTTTTTTGCAACTATTTCCATCGCAGGATAAGCAGCTCTTAAAAGATGGTTTGCATAAATTACCATTTTAAATCCATTTTTAATAAGATCTTGCTCGTGAACTTTTGAATAGGTTGATGGAACAGCAACTAAAGGTATAAAATACTTACTTTTTTTAAACTTTCTAGCAAATGAAAAAATTTCTTGTGGAGTTTTATTTTTGCTGTGTATTAATATAGCATCTGCACCAGCTTTGGAATATGTTTCAGCTCTATTTAAAGCATCTTTCAAATTTTTACCGACTATAAAACTTTCAATTCTTGCTATTGCTAAAAAATCTTTTGAATTTCTAGAATCGCATATTTTTTTTATTTTTTTAGCAAAAGTTTTTGGGTCATCTTGTTTGGTATTTTTTTGATTCTTAAATAAAGAATTTTTTTTAAGACCTACTTTATCTTCAATTATAATTGCTGATACACCTGATCTCTCCAAAGATTTTATCAAATAACTCATGTGTTCAATTTGCCCACCATTGTCGGCATCAAAAACTACAGGTTTTGTTGTTACATCCATTATATTATTTAAAGATGTTATTCGTGATGAAAAATCTACTGAGGAATTATCTGGTTTTCCCTTAGTGGCTGAGTCAGTTAAACTAGACGACCACATTCCATCAAACTCACTAGTTTTATCTAATTTTTGAACTTTTAGGTTTTCAATAATCAATCCAGTCAAAGCATTATGTGACTCCAATATTCTCACAATTTTTTTTGACTCTAATAGTCTTTTTAATCTTGAAAGACGATTTTCAGGTGAGGTCCCTATTTCCAAAATCTTATTTTTAATAATAGTTGAGGAAATATTTTTTGTATATTTTGGTTCTACCAATTTTCCACCCCATTTTTTTAATACTTTAATTACTCTTTCTCTAGTTTTTTTTTGAACTCCGCTCCTCCAGTCGTCTCCATGGACTACATAGTCAGGCTTAGTTAGTTGAATATTTTTTACATAATCTAATGTATCTTGGGGTATAACTTTTTTTACATATTTAATATTTTGGATAATAATTTTTCTTCTTTTGAAATTAAGATAAGGGATATTTTTATATGATGCTATGGCTTTATCAGTTAATAACCCAACAATTACATCACCTAATTTATTTGCAGTTTTTAAAATATTTATATGACCTTCGTGAATAACATCAGCTGACATTCCAACATAAACTTTTTTTCTCAAGTTTTTCATATTTTTCTTTTAATTTTAAAAATTAATTCTTTTGTTAAAGATTTTATATCTCTCTTAAAGTCATTTATTATAGTGATATCAGGTTTTTTTGGAAACTCAGGCTTTAAATCAATACCCCAAATAAAATTCATTTTTTTTTTGTAAAAAATTTTTCTTTTTTTTTTAATAAGAACCTGAATATCAGATTTGATAAATATTTCTAAATAATTTTTAAACGTTCGTCTATTGTATCTTTGAAGTTCATGAAATAAACCCACAACAGAAAATATCACATTGATTCTTTGATTTATTAATATTTTAATTAACTTCACATACATTTTTCCAATTTTAAGGCGGTCGCTCTTACTATAGGATTTTAAATTAAATGTATTTCTAATTTCATCGCCATGAATACATACGGTTGGCCCATAATTTTTTGATACAAAATTTTTTATATTTTTTGCTAATGTTGTTTTTCCAGATCCAGACAAACCTGTAATCCAAAAAATAATACCTTGCCTACTTAGATTTTTTTTCATTAAAATAAAACGAAGTTATATATAAATCATTTAAATGATTAAAAACAAATAAATTTAATAATAGCTTCCACATTCATTAATTTTACTTATTATTGTCGAATATTTAAAAGATTAATTTATTGCTACTAATTGCTAAGTGAAATTCTTTCTTTGAAAAGGATTTCTTTGATTTTACAATTTTCATAAAAAAATCAACACTTTTTTCCAAAGAGTAACTATATTCTTTTTTTTCACTAATATTAAATCTTTTAATCATTTTTGGTTTAATAAAAAAACCATCTTTATCTAAATTAATTGCAGGTCCTTTTATCTCTATAAGATTATCTGTTTGTTCCACAATTCCATTTTGAAACAAAAAAAATAGTCTTTTTGAATATGCAGAATTATATGTCGAGAAAATGTTTACCACTGATTTATTCGTTAGCTCTAGCTGAACAGATGAAGTGTCAAAACTATTACCTATGCCAGAAAAATTATTTAAAAGTGGTTTGTTGATTTTTTTTATACCAAAATGAAAATTTATAAGATCTATCCAATGAATTGATACAATTTCATAAACTCCTTTTGGTGATTTTTTTATATTGGATCTCCAGCTTTTTTTATACTCTTTTTTTAGAGCTAAACCATGTGAGTGGACTAGATTTGAATTAAGTAATTCTCCTAATTTATATATGTTTCTTTTTTTTAAAATTTCTGAAATTTTGAAAAATCTAAAGTTGAAGTTAAAATAAATTTTATTTGATTTAATTTTTTTAAGTTGCTCAATTTCTTTTTTTGAAGAAACTGGAGGTTTTTCACAAAAGATATATCTTTTCTTATAAAGTTTTTTAATATAATCCAAATGTGTTTTATTAGGACTAATGATGAATATAACATTACACTTTTTGAGTTTTTCGAATTCTTTAAAATCGTAATACTTAGGTCTATTTGGTTTGTATAAAAAAAAACTAATTTTCTTTTTTTTTAATATATTTTGAATTCTTTTTGAATGAAATCCGTTCCCTATAATTCCTACTCTCAACAAAAAGTTACTCCACATTTATTACATGGATTTACTTTGTTTCTTTTATTTTCAAAATGTTCCTCTCTTAATTTCTTAATTATCTCTCCATTCCAGATTTCTTTAATAGTTTTTTCTTTAAAATTTCCATAGGACAGATAACTTTTATAATCTGCATCGCATGGATTAACTTTTCCATCAAACCAGATATACATTCTATCCCACAAAAATTCACAGGGATCATTGATCTTAGGATCCTCCTTATTTTCATATGTATTCCATCTTTCAAGAGGATAGCTTGCAGTAACATGATCTGAGCGCTTTATCCAAAAATCTCTAAACTTTTCTCTATCTAATGTTCTTTCATTATCTATTCCTGAAATCCTAATTTCAGTTGTGGACTCAGGATAAAATTCTTTTCTTATATTGAACAACATATCTACTCTTTTAACCACATCCTCAAAGTTACTGTTTAATCTCAATCTTTCGTAATGTTCCTTAACATAATGATCTCCCGATATCACCACCTGGTTAACATTGTTCTTAAAAATGGCGTGACATATTTTTTCTGAAAGAAAAGTAGCATTTGAATTAAGTTTAAATTCAAAAATATTTTTTTTATTTGCTACATATTCAATCATTTTATCGAGTTTTTTGTGAAGTGTTGGTTCACCTCTACTTGCAATTGTTACAGCACCAACTCCTAATTCATCAGCTTCGTCAATTATTTTTTTATAAAGTTCAAAATCCATTACTCCCATGTATGGTTTTCTAGTAAATGATTTATCTGACTGAAAACAAAAAGGACATCTTAAATTACAAGTTGAAACTGGCTCTACTAATAAATAAGGCGGGTACCCTAAATTTATTTTTTCTTTACCACATTTATGAAATTTGTATCTGAAAACTGCATATTTAAAAATTTTTTCTAAATCATTTAGATGTTTATTAATATATAATTCAACATGTTTATTAATAGGAAAGTTAAATTCTTTATTGTCCTTCAAATAATTTAAAAATTCTGATCCATATTGGTCAGGATATTTTTTTAAAATTTCCTCAAAAATTGAGAGGTTTTTTAAAAAAAATTTTTCTAATTTTTTTTTATCAACTTCACTACCAATGGACTGAATAACCCTTTTTTCTGAGCTTAAAGTGTTAGAATTAAAGTTATTTTTCATATTTTAAAGTGATTATATATTAATAATTTATTCTAATTTTAGTAAATTTATATCAAACTATTAATAAAAAAAACCTTTAAAATATTAAGTATTAGATCTTAAATATTTATAAATAATAAATGGATAAATAAATTTTGTTTATTATATTGTTTTTATTATGAGAATAATTTCAATCATACCAGCTCGCTCAGGTTCTAAAAGAGTTAAAAACAAAAATATAAGGAAATTAATGGGGTTACCACTGTTAGCTCATACAATTATGCATTCATTAAATTCAAAATTAATAAGTAGGACTATAGTTAGCACAGACTCTAGAAAATATGCAGCTATAGCAAAAAGCTACGGTGCTGAAGTTCCATTTCTAAGACCAGATAACATTTCAGGCGATCGATCTACAGATCTTGAATGCTTCAGACATTGTGTAACTTTTTTAAAAAATAATGAAAATTATATTCCAGATATAATTGTGCATCTAAGAGTTACTTATCCAATAAGAGAAAACAATATAATAGATAATTGTATCAAATTATTTTTGAAAAAAAAAAATTATCATTCTCTTAGAACTATTTCAAAATCCGAGGACCCAATGGAGAAAATGTGGTATAAACGAAAAGATAATTCAATATTTAATCCTTTAACAAAAAATACTCAAAACCATAGTGTTTCAGATCAATCATTACCACAAAGTTATCACCAAAATAATTGTGTCGATCTTTTAAGAGTAAAAAATACAATTTTAAAAAATAAAATAGCAGGCACAAAAATTTTAGGTTATGAAATGCAACATAATTTTGATATTGATTATCCTGAGGATTTAAAGAAAATCAAACGTTATCTTGCTAAGAATAAAAATTAACTTTTTAAGTTAGAAGTTAAAAATGGTTGATCTTTGATAATCTCTTTTTTTAATTTTTTTCCAATAAATAAATTTAAATGAGATGGATCAAGTCCTACTCCACCATTAACTTTATAAGAAATATCTTGTAATTTTATTTTTTTATTTGCTGATACTTTTTTAGCAGCAACAATACTTTTTACTTGTTTTTTTAGTTTTTCTTTTTCTTCTCGCATTTGATGTTTAATACTTGAGCCAAATGCTTTTTTGGCATTAGTTAAATATTCAATTGTTTTTTTTAAACCTACAAACTCTAAAGAAAAAGCATGATCAGTCCCTTTCATTGCTCTATTTAGTGTTACATGTTTCTCTATTACTCTCGCACCTTTCACAAATGCTACAAGATCCATTGCAATACCAGACTCATGAGAGGACAAACCTATAATGGTATTTTTAAATTTTTTCATATATGTGTTAATTACATTTAAATGAAATTGATCATATTTAGGTGGATATATAGATGTACATTGCATTAAACAAAGATTTTTATTTATTTTAGTGAATTCTTTATGTGCACGAATAACTTGTGCCATTGTTGCGCATCCTGTGCTCATAAAGGTTGGTTTTTTAGTTTTTGCAATTTCTTTAATAAGAGGAATGTTAGTGATATCGGCTGAAGCAATTTTATAAGCTTCTAAATTTATAGATTTTAACTCAGCAACACTTTGAAGATCAAAAGGTGTGCACATAAATAAAAGACCTTTTTTTGTTGCATATTTTTTTAATTGTTTAAATTGCTTTATATTTAATTCCAGTTTTTCTCTATGTAAACCGTAGGTACGACCATATGAGTTGGAATTGTCATAAATTGAGTCATAAATTTTTTTTGTAAACAAATTTTTATTAGATCTTTTTTGAAATTTTACTGCATTTACACCTGCTAGTTTACACATATCTATTAGATTTTTTCCAGTTTCAACACTTCCGCAGTGATTAGCACCAATTTCAGCAACAAAAAAACAGTTTGAGTCCTGAGTAATTGTTTGGTGAAATATTTTGAATTTTCTGGCCATTTAAGTATTTTATTAAAAATATAATTATATGTGTATATAATATTTCTTATTTTTATGAAACTCTTTAATTTAAACAATCAAACCATTTTGATTACAGGGGCTTCTGGATTTTTAGGTTTGCAGTATTCAAAATTTTTGTGTGAACAGGGAGCAAAAGTTTATGCAATAGATTTAAATGAAAATAAGAAAATTACTAATTTAAAAAATAAATATAAAAATTTTAAGTTTTATAAATGTGATATTACAAGTGAAAAAGACTTAAAAATAATGTCTAATGAGCTGTTTAAAAAAAAAGTTCCGACAGTATTAATAAATAACGCTGCTTTAGATTTTTCACCTGACGATAATAATGATTTCATCAAACCATTTGAAAAATATTCGAATGAAGCATGGAATAAAGCCATGGATGTTAATGTGAATGGAGTTTATTTATGTTGTAAAATAATTGGATCAAAAATGGCCAATAAAAAAAGAGGGTCGATAATTAATATATCTTCTATATATGGAATTATATCTCCAGATCCAAAAATTTATGTAAATAAAATAAAAAAAAATAATTTTGTTAAGCCAATTCCCTATTCAGTGTCTAAAAGTGCAATAATAAATTTAACTAGATACCTAGCAGTTTATTGGGCAAAAAAAAATGTCAGAGTAAATAACTTAATACTTGGAGGAATGCAAAATAAGCAAAATAAAACTTTTATTAAAAATTATTCTGAGCGAGTTCCTATTGGAAGGATGGCTAAAATTAACGAATACAATGGTCCAATTTTATTTTTGAGCTCAGAACTGTCAAACTACATGACAGGAGCAAACTTAATTATAGATGGTGGCTGGACAGCGATATAGTAATGGGTGAGCAAACTACCTACATAAATAAAAAAGAATCAAATAAAAATAAAGAAGAATTATTTTATTTTGAAAAATCAGAATTTGATAAAATTATAAAAACAAAAAGTAATTGGGTTACCAAAAAGAAAGTTCTATCCAATATGTTAAGACTAAATATTTTGTACATGATTCAAAACGCAGGATCTGGCCATATCGGAACCAGTTTTTCATCGATAGATCTAGTTAATTATATTTATTTTGACTTTTTAAATAAAGAGGACATTTATTTTTCATCAAAAGGTCATGATGCACCAGCACTTTATTCTGTATTGATGGTGAAAAATATACTTCCATTTTCAAATATTCATAAATTTAGAAAAATAAAAGGTTTGCCTGGACATCCAGATATAAAAACTAAAGGAATTTATACGAATACTGGGTCCCTAGGTATGGGCGTATCCAAAGCTAAAGGGTTTCTTTTAGCTAACAATTTAGAAAAAAAAAGTAGAAAAGTTGTTGTTCTGGCTGGTGATGGAGAACTTCAGGAAGGTCAGTTTTGGGAATCATTAATGAATATACCAAAGAATATTTCAAAAAATTTAACAATTTTAATTGATAATAATAAATACCAATCAGATTTATCTGTTGAAGATACGAGTTCTCTTGGAAATTTAAAAAAAAAACTTGAGTCATTTAATGTAACAACATTTACCTGTGATGGAAATAATTTTACTGATATTAAAAAAACATTTAAAAAGATTGAAAATATTCGTACCCCTAAAGCGATAATTGCCAACACAGTTAAAGGTAAAGGAGTTAATTTTATGGAAGGAAGGCCTTCAATCAAAAATATGTACTATAATTATCATTCTGGTTCATTAAAATATGAGGAATACTTAAAAGCAGTAAATGAATTATTCAAAAATTTTACAAAAATAAACAGAAAACTTCCTGTTATAAAACCCACAAAAAAAATAAATCTAATTAGAAATTTAATTGATGATCATCAAAGCTTCATAGATGAATATTCAAAAGAAATACTAGAAATTGGAAAAAAAAATAAAAAAGTTGTTTGTTTAGATGCGGATTTAGTCGTAGATACTGGTCTAAAAAAATTTAAACACAAATATCCTAAACAATTTATTGAATGTGGAATAGCTGAACAGGATATGGTTTCAATCGCTGGAACATTAGCCTTATCTGGAAAAATACCAATTGTTCATTCATTTTCATGTTTTTTAATTTCACGAGCTGCAGAACAAATATATAATAACATAACTCAAAATTCAAAAGTCATTTATGTGGGGTCTTTATCTGGTGCGCTGCCAGGATCACCTGGTCATAGCCATCAATCTTTAAGAGATATTTCACTAATGTCCTCCATGCCAAGTTTAATAATAATTGAACCAGTTGATATTTCCCAATTATCTAAAATTCTAAAATGGGCAATAAATAAAACAAAAAAAAGTGTATTTTTAAGAATAAACTCAATTCCATTCAAAAACTATAAAGAGCTAAATGAAAAAAAAATTGTCAGCCTAGGACAGGGTCAAATTATTGCTCAAGGAAAAAAAGCTACAATTATAGCTTTAGGACCATTAATGATAAGACAGGCCATTGAAGTTAAAAATGATCTTAAAAGAAATAAAAAAATTGACGTAGAAATAATTTCAACAATTTATGCAAATGCTTTTGATAAAAAATGGTACAAAAATGTTATAAATAAAAATAGTGGTCCAATATTTATATTAGAAAATCATTTTACCTTTAACGGTTTTTTTTCTTTTATTTGTCAAAATTTTATAAAAAATAAAATTGGTATAAATAGAGATATATATAATCTTGGTTTTGGGGATGTTCCAGCATGCGGAACAAACAAAGAGGTCTTAACTCACCACAATTTAGATATAAATTCAATTTATAAAAAAGTCTTAAGTAAATTGTGAATTTAAAAAATGAAAGAGGTATTGTTTATAACAAGGTTTGAGAATTTAACAGCTACTATAAATGTAAATTCAGAATTAATAAATCAACTCTCAAAAAATTTTAAAAATATTTATTTTGTAAATTCTGGAAATTTGGCTTTTCCGAAAGATAACAAAATTGACAAAAATATAAAAAAAATAAAAAAATTAACAAATATGTTTTTTATTAATCCTGGCAATTTTAAAGAATTTGATGACTTTTTAAAAGATAAAAGGGTTTTTGTAATTAGCAATTTTGGAACTTATTTACACTCTGTAAAATTAAATTTTTTTTTGAAAAGAAAAAAATTAAAAATATTTCAAATTTCAAACTTAGGTTTTTTTAATGTTCCAGTAAAGTATGACTATAAATTTAATATTTACCCAATAATTAAACATTTTTTTTCAGTTAAATTTTTTAAAAAATTATCAGTAATTTTATCAAATTTAGGCATATTTCCTAAAATTGAAGTGAGATTTATCAGTAACAAAAATATTATTGATGAAATATATAAAAATCCAATTAAAAAAATTTTATACGAAAACAAATTTTTTTACGCCAAAAAATTAGAATTAATAAATAGTAAAAGTTATGAATTATTTAAAAAAAATACATTTAGTATTAGTCAAGATTACATAGTTCATCTTGATAAAGAATTTGATTGGCCTGAGTTAGTTGCTTTTAGAGGAAAATATGATTCTCAGAAATTAAAGAAGCATTATTTTTTTTTAAATAAGTTTTTATTGAAATTATCAAAGGACTACGGCAAGGAAGTTAAGGTATGTATTCATCCTGGCTATGAATTTAAAAAATTTGAAAAATATTTTCCAGATTTCGAAGTTATACAATTTAAAACACCAGAATATATATATAAATCATTTATTGTAACGATGATTGATTCTAGTGCAGTTGTTGATGCAATTTTGCTTAAAAAAAGAATTTTAGCACTAACTTCGGATTTTATGGGAACAAATGAAATCAATTATAGTTTAAATAATATTAAAAGATATGGGATAAAACATTTAAATATTGAAA
>MDTA01082477.1_pt1 | contig 15589 bp, 17 predicted proteins | sample 811151 | NCBI WGS metagenome assembly MDTA01 (sample SAMN05326648, study PRJNA326480) | marine metagenome | isolation source: seawater | place: Indian Ocean: South | collected 2010 | reverse complement strand
TTTGTTTTCGCTTTCGCTTTTGACCTATATTTTGTATTTAAATCGGCTTTTGTTTTTGAAGAAAAGAGCTTTTCTGTGTTTCCGAGATCACTAAAAGATCTTTCTGTCGCAAGGAAAAGTTCATTAATTGATATCGGCATTAATATATATTAATATATTATTAAATTTATTCACAATTACTATTTTCTATTTTTGGAGAACTAACTTCGTTTGTTAGGGAGAAATTATCTCCTACACTCATTATTGTTCTAATTTTATTGCATATAAATCCAAGAGGACGTTTTACCGTGTTATATACGGTTTCAATAAAATTTATATGATTGCTCATTTTATTGCATTCAGGGACTACTTGTTCATTTAATATTTTAAAAACTTCGTCTAATTTTTGGTCTAGTTTTGCGATTTTTTCTTCTATTAAATCTATTCTGTCTTTTAATTCACGATTAAACATATTATTTTACTATATACTGTTAAATATTAATATTTAAACGGACGAACTTAATATAAATATATGGGAAAAAAACACCGAAAAAACAAGCCAAATAAAAAAGAGCTACCTTTTGTGAGTGTTTGCACACCGACCTTTAATCGACGACCGTTTATTCCAATTATGTTGAAATGTTTTGACAGCCAAATTTATCCAAAAGACAAAATAGAATGGATTATAGTTGATGACGGAACGGACAAAATAGAAGATTTGGTTAAAGATCACCCGCATATAAAATATTATAAATATGATGAAAAAATGACGCTGGGTAAAAAAAGAAATTTAATGCACGAGAAAACAAAAGGAGACATCATAGTTTATATGGACGACGATGATTATTATCCACCGACAAGAATTAGTCATGCGGTAGATATTTTAACATCTCACCCTAACGCCCTTTGTGCTGGTGCCAGTGAACTGTATATTTGGTTTAAACATATAAATAAAATGTATCAATTTGGAACATATTCAGCAAATCACGGAACAGCCGGGACATTTGCTTTTAAACGAAAGTTATTAGACCATACAAAATATGATGAACGCGCGTGTTTGGCAGAAGAAAAAGAGTTTCTAAAAAACTACACTGTGCCATTTGTGCAATTAGACCCGAAACATACAATTTTAGTGTTTTCTCATGTGCAAAATACTTTTGACAAAAAAACATTACTTAATAACGCACCAAATAAATATGTTAAAGAATCAACAAAAACCGTAGATGAATTTGTAAAGGATGAATCTATAAAAAACTTCTTTTTGGTAAATATCGATAATGAATTGGCGAATTATGCTCCCGGAGATCCTTCAAATAAACCAGATGTCCTAAAACAAACAAAAGAAATGAAAGCAGAAAGAGAAAAGAAACATCTCGAAGAAATGAAAAAACAAAACTCTCCGACTTTTGTCATGAATCACCCGCAAAAAGGTAAGGTAGAATTAAATCCACAACAAATAATAGAAATATTGGAACAACAACAACGTAAATTAAAAGAAATGCATGATATCATTAGCAAGCAAAATGATAAAATATTATTTTTGGAACAAAAAGTTAAAGCTAATTCTTAGTTTTCTTTGTTTTCTTTGTTTTCTTTATTTTTTCAATTTGGCAGCAGCATTTATTGTTTCTGACGCCAAATTTGCCACTGCATTATTACTTTTGGATGCGATATTAGATGCGGCATTTGTTGCTGCTGTTGCTGCATTTGTAGCGCCCGAAGCAGCCGACGTTACCGCTTGGCTTGCCCCAGTTGCAGCACCTTTCACATCCGATGCAGCAGACGTTACCGCTTGGCTTGCCCCTGTTGCGGCACTTTTTACATCCGATGCAGCAGACGTTACTGCCTTGCTTGCCTCTGTTGCAGCAGTTGCCGCGCCCGAAGCAGCCGACGTTACCGCTTGGCTTGCCCCAGTTGCAGCACTTTTTACATCCGATGCAGCAGAAGTTACTGCCTTGCTTGCCTGTGTTGCTGCGCTTGTTAAAGAACCAATGCCTTCGGCCGCTCGTGTAACTTGGGCTTGTGTTTTTATATCTTCTAATGTCTTCGCCAATTCGCTTACTTCTCCACGAATTATTTCCGATGTTTCTTTAATGGGGACCGCAGCGATTCCGGCTGGAACGCCGCCGAACAATCCTGCAACACTTTGTATTTTGTCTGTTAGTGGTTCTGAACTTAAACCATTTGTAGTTTCTAGATTTGCACTGAACTCTGTATCAATAGAATCTTTAATAGTATCAATCGTGTTAATAGACTCGTTTATAAAAAATACAGAAATTACCAACATGAAAACAATTGATCCATTGTAAAGCGCCGTTTCTAATAAATAATTAATGCTAGATAATACTGGACCGGTTTCAATATGTTCGCTTAAACAACGAAACGTTTCGCCTACAAATACCATAGAAATTAACACGCCAAGTGCATATATTATGTTATCTCTAAAATCAATATTATCTGTTTTCATAAAAGATTTTGAAAATTTATCAACATCAAAATAATCCGGATAAGCAGAGCCAATAAAATAAATAAGAAAAATAATTGCCGGTAAATGTATCAATCCTAGTAACATTATCGGCGCTGTTACAAAAGAACATAAAATCGTTGCAACTGCTGAGTGAAATATTCCAAAATTTTCATCACCGTGCCACAATATGTAATTGATACTACCTTTGACTAAATCTCCGTGTAATTGTGGATGTAAAAGTAATACTTGGTATATCATAAACAATGTTAGTGCACTACCAAGCCCGGAAATAAGGGCAGCCTTTGCCCAAACTTTTAATTCATAATGTATTAATAATCCACAGTTCATTATAAAAAATATGCCACCGGCTACACCAAAAAATGGACCTATTGTTGTTAGCATTCTTATTGGTTCGAAGTGGTTCATTAATATTAATCTAACAAGAGGGCTAGCTTTTGAACCATCTCTACAAGAGGGATCCACGCCACAAAGAAAGAAATTTTTTAGATCTGGAATTTTTATAAACGGTAATAAAACTAGACTTATCCCGTATATAAGTTTCGTAAAGAGAAATTTAAATCTGTAAAACAAATCTTTAAATAAATTTTCTATAGCCTTCCCAGAATCTCCTTCTATTAACTCAAAAAATGGTAAAGGTTTCTTATTTTTTTTATAGATATTTTTATATTTTCCTATCGTAGTTAGCATTTCGTAAGTCATTTCATTTTCTTTTTTTAGACTTTTATTTTTATTAGTCTTATTTTTATTAGTCTTATTTTTTTTAGAGGTTTTTTTCACGGGTGTTCCAACATTACTATTTTGTCTTGCTGGTTTGGGATTGGATATTTTATTAGATATAGGCTCACCGGATTTTTTGGCTAATCTTTCTTTTCTCTTTTGTTTCTTTTTTTTAGATTTAGCTTCTATAATATCCATGTCTTATAATATATATATAATAAAATAGAAAAACAACTACGTTATTCTTTTTGTGGGACAATTTACCGAAACAATGTAAATAGAATTTTCTGTCATAACAATAAAGTCCGATTCGACTTTGTATATTTTTGAAATTGGACTGGTATATTCTTCTTCGTTTCTAACTAAAAGTTTTTCTTCGGTTGATCGTAAACCAAAAAAAACCTCTTTTTTGCAAGAATCTTCCCAATAGTCCATCAATATTGGTTTGTCTTCTTGTAACGACAATTTACATGCATGTAATAGTGTTGTGTTACCGGGATATAATGGTTGTTCTGCTGATCGCTCAACAATTTCGGTCATTTTATAATATTTATTAAATATGTTTTATTTAAATTTATAACTCAAATATATATAATGTTTAATGTATCAAATATTGATAATTATAAACAAAAATTAACAATATCCCCTGAAGAATGTATAAGTGCATTTAAAACTTTATTGTATAAATATTTTTTGCATATTAATTTACTAAATCAAGAAAAGTTCGCACAATTTTCGTTATGTACTTTAATTTCTGGGATAGATACATTAGAGTCTATTTTTTTAATGTTACTATTAAAATCCAAAAATTTACCGTTTGTTATTCATAACAGCGAAAAGTCTATTTTTTATTATTTTGAGTTCATTGAACAAATAAAAAAGCCCAATGCAGAGATACATTCTCTATTGAATTTATCAATAGTAGATGCAAAGATGTTCATATATAAAAAAATATTAGGCGAAGCTCCAATTACAAGCAATAATTTAAAGGATTCCGAGATAATTTTTTATAAACAATTAAAACACTTTACTCACACTTATAAAACACTGCTAAATATTTTATTGACCAATTTTACTATTGAAGAATTGATTAACAATATAGAAAAATACGGAATTCTTATAAACTTTAATACTACTGATAAAACACTAGAAGTCCTCGATACAATTAGTAGTAAAATATATAATAATGATACAGAACTATATTCACAATTAATGCAAAGTTTAGCTGTCTACAATTAGTTCCACATATTTTTTCCTTTGACTTTTATTTTTTTTTAGCATATTATTGAAATTAATATCGACAGCAATTTCGTTATATTCATTTTTAAATATTTCTTTCAACTCTAAGTATAATTTTTCTATTTGTTCAAGCGAACACTTACCTACAATCAGCACACTTCCTGTTCTAAAAATCATAAATGAAATTTTCTTTTTGCTATTTTCAATAAGTTTTTTACTCATTATTCCCGGATAAGAACATGGATCATATGAAGTTTCTATTTTATATTTTTGTTTTAATATACTCGTCAATTTTTCGCGATTTATGCAAAAATTACAAGTGAAATTTGAATTAATTAGCACCGTTTCATGGTTTTCTTTTATATTAACATTCAAACCACAATGCAATCTAAAAAGTTCTTTAACATATGTTAAAATCATATTGTGAAATTTGTCGCATTTTATACCAGGCATTTCTAACTTTCCGGTATTGAAAATTTTAACATGATTCTCCTTGAATGTTTCAGAATTATCGTCGTATAATCTTACTATTAGAACAAAACAATTGTAAAATGCGCTTTTCTTTTTAGATCGCGTTGAAACAATGTCTTTTTCACACATACCAATATTAATTTTTCTTACATCTTTGTAAATATTTTTTGTATCGTTTTTAACAAAACTTATTTGTTGCAAATCATATAATTCATAGTCTTCTAGTTTTTTTTTGATGGATTCAACATCGCTTTCATCTACAAATGTATATTTCATTTGTTTTTTGACACAACCTACATCTTTTGTAGAGTAAGAAATTATTGGAATTTTCCAAAACACATCAAACAAGTCAATATCTTTATCCAAATACGAAATCTTGGTCGTCGTTGAAATATATAAATCACTACATTTAGGAATATTTTCGTCATTGTTTGATTTAGTTTCCCTTTCTACGAAAGAAAGCTCCTGTTCAAAATCGTTATTACTGCAAAAATTGTGCCAGGCTTCGTCGCAATCAAATGGCATATATATTATAATCTATTACATTTAGGATATTTTTTTTCAATTTTTATAAAGTCATATATTAATATGGAAGGAGTTGCTTTGTGTGTTAATGATTATTTGTATAATTCAAAGCAAAAAAGCGAGACAGATACAGATGATATAAAGGACAAATTTGATAAGATTGCTCAAAATTTAACACTTGAATCTTCTTTACATTTTTTCAATCCTAACAAAAATGTCCCGAAAAACCAACTAGTTTTAAAAGGTCTAGTAAGATTAAAAAACTATTAGCAGTTGTTCATAAAAACGGTAGAATATTGTTGTAAAAGTATATTATGAGTATTTTATCAGTGTTATTTAAATTATGATATAAATTTGCAGCAGTGTCTAGAAAATTTTTGCTTATAGAATTGGTTTTTAATTGCCTTTGAAACGTGTAGGTTATTATTTTTTTAATCAAATCTGTATTTTTTTGATCTATTTTTGTCGCCAACTCTTCGAAATATTGTATTTTTTTTGTATATGTCTTATTACATGATTTAAGCTTAACAATAATTTGTTCTATTGTTGGCTTTTTTTTGTTCATGTTCATTGTGTTCATTTGCATATAATTTATCATACTTCTTATATCCGAATTATATGTGTCAATAATGTTGTTTAAAACTCCATCGTTTATGCTAATATTTTCTAAGACCAATATGTTTTTAAGAAAGTTAAAAATTTTTTCCCGTGGGTGTGAATTAAATTTAAATAATAAAAAATTCTGTGCCAAAGAATTATCTATTTTACTGATATAATTGCAAATTAAACAATATCTCACGTCAAGTGTATATGTATGTTCTATTAAATATTTGAGGGCGAGTTGTGCGGCTCTAGTCATATAATCTGTCTCATCTAATATTACAAATTTTAACCCCTGTTTGAACAATCCATTTGAATATACAAATTGTAAAATATTGGTTCTTATAATATCTATTCCTCTATCATCTGACGCATTCAAATGTATGACCTGTGGGGTGTCGTTTGTATCCTTATACATTTCGTTTATCATATTGATTATTGTTGTCGTTTTCCCTGTTCCTGGTGGACCAAAGAAAATCATGTTTGGAAAGTAAACTTTTTTTGAAATTATATTAGCATAAATTTGCTTTTTATAATCATTAAGAATAATATTATTAAATGTATTGGGGCGATATTTTTCAACCCACGGAATTGTTTGAGTTTCCATTTGTATAACTTTATTAAAAACTATTTAAATTAATAACTTAATTTTCTCTATATGAATTCTGATTTGAAGAAACCTTCGCAAAAACGAAGGGGTAGAAAACCAAAGGGTGGGAAAGTTGTAGAGCCAATAGAAGCCCAACAAGCTCAACAAATAAATAATGTTGCAATAATCGCACATTTAAAATGTCATACGAAGGATATTCCAAATAAAGACACACTGCAATACAACCCTCATATAAACGAAATAGAACCATATTATACAGAAGTGTATAATTTGAAAATAGATGATATGGACTGTATTCATGATGATCATTCTATGAAATCCACTACAAAAAAATCAGGATTAACATCTTATGACGAAAAATTAAACTCCTTAAATTTTTTGTTAGAAAATATCGATTGTTCTAAAATTGATTCTGCATGTTTTTGGTGCACATGTTCTTTTTCAACAGAGGTTTTTCATATACCGAAATCTTTTACCGAAGATGTGATAAATGCCTATGGTTGTTTTTGTTCTCCGGAATGCGGAATGGCTTTTTTATTGAACGAAAACTTAGATGAATCTACAAAGGTAGAAAGAATTGCATTAATGAATTCTGTTTATTGTTCTCCGTGTTCATATACAAAAAACATACAGCCTGCATTGTCACCCTATTATACATTAAACAAATTTTTCGGCAATTTGTCCATAGAAGAATACCGAAAAATATGTAATACAAACACTTCTTATAGATACAAATTAGTAGATAAACCGTTTACATTGACAAATCCGGAATTTTGCATTGATCATAGTAATATGTAATCAAACTATTTAAACAGGATAATCATATAAAATATAAAGATGCAATCCCTTTCTATAAACTCCATTAAACTAAGCAAATGTGATGTAACTGTAAATATCTATGGGAGACCTTTATTAAAAGTAAAATCCAAAAAAAAGAATAAAATGGGAAGTAAAAAGGATTCCAAAAATATTAAATTTACGATTAATGAATTTGAAACAAAACCCACTAAATATAATGTAAAATGTTATCCTCATACAGAAACAAATGCTACTAATGTAATTGAAGAATCCATTAAAGACGAAGAGTATATTGATGAATCTAATCCTTACGACGATGATGATGATGTAGAAACTAAAAAAATTACCTTAGAATTAGATTCAAAATCAAAGCCTTCACTAATTGAAGAAAATAAAAATTATGAGGGAGTAGATGAAGACGAAGAAGCCGAGGAAGAGGAAGAAGACGAAGCCGAGGAAGAGGAAGAGGAAGAAGACGAAGCCGAGGAAGAAGAAGAAGAAGTCGAGGAAGAAGCCGAGGAAGAAGAAGAAGAAGTCGAGGAAGAAGCCGAGGAAGAGGAAGAGGAAGAGGAAGAAGAAGAAGTCGAGGAAGAAGAAGAAGAGGAGGGCGAAGAGGAAAAAGACGACTCTAAAAAGAAGGTGTAGAAGAAGAAGAAGAAGAAGACGAAGATGAAGAAGAAGAGGAAGAAGTATTTGTAAAAACCATTAATGGCAGAGAATATTACGTTGTTGATAATAAAAATAGCGATATTTATGAAATGCTTGAGAACGAAGAAATCGGCGAAATTGTCGGAACTATTAAAAATGGTATTTCTAAATTCATTTAAAAATAATCACAAACAAAAATAAGAAAAATGATTAGTAAACTAATTTTTGAGTTAATACATAATGCTTTATCCTTTTTTACTAGAGTTTTTACTAAACCTCCACAACCAACACAAGCTACTATTGTAGACAATATATTTTTAGAACTGAATAGAAATAATAAAAAATTTTACTTCAACATAAATGAAATAGGAGAAACAACGATTAATGATTTATTTTCGGAAAATTTTATTAAAAAAAAGGAAACTAATTATTTCATACCATATCTTCTACTATTTATAAACAATAAAATGTATAATATAATATTAGAAACAAAAAACTTTTCCTATTACACAACAGGTATAATATTAAATCGCGATTTTTATAAGCATTACCTGGAAAAATATTACAAAAAAAATCTGAAAGAAAATGATATTTACTATACAAAAATGGTCGATATTAATATTAATAATGTTTTACTAGAAAATGAAAGTGAAATATATTTAGATAAAGATAAATATATAGTTATATGAACAATTTGGAGGATAATTGGACATTATATATACATTATTCAAATGACACCAATTGGGACGAAAGTAGTTATAAAAAAGTAATCGAATTTTCGACAGTAGAAGAGTTATTGTGTGTATATTCTCTTATCAAACCAGATTTATATAACAATTGTATGTTCTTTTTAATGCGCAATAATATAAAGCCCCTATGGGAAGATCCGCAAAATGAAAATGGTGGGGCCTTTTCATTTAAGGTTCCTATGCAAACCGTCGATACAATATGGAAATATTTGTGCTATCAATGCATAGGAGAAACATTATTTAACGACGAGTGTCCCGAAAAATGTATTAATGGAGTTACGCTTTCGCCTAAAAAAAATTTTGGTATATTGAAAATTTGGACAAAGGATTGCGTAATTCAAGATTCTTCGCAAATTAATTTATTTGATGGACTTACAAAAGAAGGCTGTATGTTCAGGAAACATATTTCGTGAATTTAATAATAATTTTTAATATTATTATTAGATTAAAAATTAGATTATTTATGTTCCGCCTGGCAATTGTGCTAAGCAAAGTTTTATTTCTCCCAATGATGCAACATAATATTTTACAATTAAAGGGAGGTCGTTTTCCAAATAAATTTCCAACACACTGCACAAATTAGTGCATTTAATAAAATAAGACAAGTTTTTCAAAGAAAATATTCCTTGGATAATTTTTTTACTGTCTTTTTGTTCTTTTATTTCCATTCGTCCTTCTGATGCGGTTCGGGATATCTCTACTTGTGCAAATGCTCCTTGACATCTAAAAATTAATTCATTATCTACAGAACGTATTTCTAATTTGTCACTAAGAGGACTGAGATCGCGAATTATTTTCTGGAAATCAGACGAGGGTAAATTTATTACAGAAGAAAACTGTATGGACGGTATGGCTAATTCTTCACAATCTGGTTCTATTAAGCGTAATTTTTGCACTTTGCATTGTTTTATATCGCCGTTTTCAAACTTCAATCCCAAATAAGTTGTAATTCCTTCGTTATAATCACCTTTTTCAATATAAATGGTAAGAGTATCGTCATTGTCTATTGTATTAATTAATTTAAACAAATGAAACATATTGACGCCAATAATGATTTTCTCACATCCAATATCATAATATTCAAAATTTTCGGCTTTTAAATGTAAATGTGCTAAAATTGTATGCGATTTGTCCATATTAATAATTCGCATACCATCTTTGTGAAATGAAATATTCGTTTCGATTAAAATATCTTTAAGTGCGGTCATTAGTGTTCTAAAGGGCGCAATCTGAACAGTTTTAATTGTCAAAATATTGTTATCATCGGAATGATACATATATTTATCTTCATTATTAGGCTTTAAATAATTTAATATTTTTTATATATAAATGTATGTGAAAAAATCATCAAAAACCCGAACATTAACAAACTGCTGCAAATCTACAAAGAAACACAAAAAATGCATACGCACAAAAGATAAGAAAGTATTTGCCTTACCGAGAAAATTCTCAAAAAAAAATGTATTGCAAAAAGAAAAACTAAAATTAGGGGATTTACTATGCGGTCGTCGTGTGCACCATATAAATATTGCTAACCTAGATAACTTATAATGTGATTTTTACATTGTGTGTTGAGTCCAAATATATTTTTAAGAAAAGGATCCAAATACAGAAAATCTTCTACAATTTTTAAAATACAATTAACTCTCGCCTCTTTACTGCGAGTTGCAAGATATTTTTCTTGGCTAATGTGTCCATTAGTAACAAGATATTTCATATCATTTGCGAGGCGGTTTTTAAGCGCCCCTTCTTCATATAAGGCCATTTTAAACGCATGACATAGCTTTGGCATATAGCTTTTTATATTTGTGGTTTTGTTTCTACTATTTAGTTTATGAGTCTTTTTAATAATTGCAATTCGTTGCGAAACTTCGCTTTTATGTATTTTAATGTTAATATTAAAATATTTTGCTACTCGTTTTATTAGCGGACCTCTAAATGCAGATAACATATTATCAATAGAAACATCCATGATTATGTGCGATTTATGTTTTTCTTTCATTTCCTTTTTATAATTTGAATTAATTTTTCGTATTTTATTTTTAACACATACAATATCCTCGTTAATATTTTCTAGAAATTCATATGCAAACAAAGAACCATAGTTTATCATACACGCTCTTTTAAACATACCTATATCGTTAAAATACAGATTTCTACCCAAAACCCTTGCTGAACGAGTCATGTCATCGTTAAGTTCCTTATATAATTCATTCAATTTAGAAATATCTTCTGGAAAGTCGCGTAATTCTAGGTTATCGTTAGATTGTTCGTTCAATGTTGTCTCGAGTTCGGGAAAAGACCAACTAAATATAACTGGGTTTTTATAATAAGGAGTTTTTCGTAGTGAAAGAATTATCTCTTTTACCACTTGCCGCATTTCACAAGGTTGAATTTGTTGTTATATATTTCTATGAATATATTTCTATGAATATATTTCTATGAATATATTTCTATGAATATATATTCAATTTTATACATTTTACATTGAAATTGAAATTGATTTAATAATATTTATATATATATAATCAATGAGTAAAAAATATACTTTTGATAGTATGCTTCAATTTCTGAAGTATCATTTATATTTGAAAGATAAGGCTAGCTCTAATGAATTGGAAATTCGTTTTGGCACAAATAAGCATACCAGAATTTCAAAACTGCAATATGATAATTGTATCAGTTTTTTGAAATCAAATAATTTTACCTGTAATAATGAAACCGGGTCCTATATCTTAAAAATAATTGATAATAAAGGTCCATTGCGAGCCGAAATATTTGATTTACATTTTATTCAAGAGTTTTGCATATCCAATGATATTCAACAAATACAAACTAAGTCTTCATCTAATGTGGTTTTTCAAACAAAAGAACCGGTGATATTTGACGAAACGACTCAAGAGACTGTTCCACCGCTTGATAACAAAGACTTTAATTTTCGTATTGGTTACAATAAAGAAACTGTAAAAACGAATGAAGACCCCGAAGTCGTATCTTTTATCGTCAATAAAACCGCAAGAATTTATCGGTATATCAACCGCATTTCATATACTCACAAAGATTATCCGGTTCGTGTAGATTTCAGCATCGTGAAGACAAAGGCCGTAACCAATAACAAGACTATTCAAGAATGTGATTTATTCAATGCGCCCGAAAACTATGAAATAGAAATAGAAGTTTTAAATGAACGTATAAGTGAGTTTAAACCCGACGAGTTGTATCCCAAAATTCAAAGTGTATTGATGATCATTTTACGCGGAATTCAGAATACTTTATATCCTATCAAAAAATCCGAAGCAGACAAAATATTGATACAATATTCGGACATGATGAATATGAAAGAGCCGCAATTTTGCGGACCGTCGTCGCTAACATTGCAATTGGAAAATCTATCGCCGGAAAATAACGATAATATTTTGACTAATTATACGGTTACAGATAAGGCGGATGGAATAAGGAAGTTGCTATATATATCAACTAAAGGCCGTATGTATTTTATTACTACAAATAAAGAAGTGCAATATACAGGAGTAAGCGTAAACAATGAAGAAATATTCAATACTTTGATTGATGGGGAACATATACAATACGATAAAAATGAAAAATTCATTAATACATATGCTGCATTTGACATATATTTATTGAAGCAACGCCTTCTAACAAACGAACCCCTTTTTAAAGATAATCGTATAAGCGACGGTAGATATGCTGCACTAAAAACGGTTATCGAAACAATTCGAACTTCTATTAGTGATGAAAATTTATTAACGCTTGTATGCAAAAATTTCCACATAATTAAGGGCGGAAATGATCTATTTAATGAATGTGAAAATTTATTTAAGATTATAGAAACCGATGAAAAATATAATTATAATACTGATGGACTCATATTTACTCCTAGTAATTTGGCGGTTGGTGCTAGGTCTGAAACAGACGTAGCCCCGCCGCCGCAAAAAATGACTTGGTTGCGGTCCTTTAAATGGAAACCTGTTGAATATAATACGATAGACTTTTTAGTAACCTACCCAAAAGATAGCACAAACAATAGCACTTTTTATAACGAAGCCGGCGAAATGAAAAAGTATAGAATTATTAACCTCAGAGTTGGATTCAGTAATAAGCGACATGGATATTTGAATCCATTCAAAGACACGATAGATGGAAACTTTGTAAAAAATTTAAAGTCTGAGGACTATTCTCCTGCGTTATTTTATCCCACAAATCCATATGACAATGATACACACGTATGCCATATTCCTATAAAGATTGACGAATATGGAAATGAACAAATGTTCACCCAAGAACACGAAGTTTTTCAGGATAATATGATTGTGGAATTCAAATACGTCATTGACGCCCAACAACACAAACAATGGATTCCTTTAAAAGTCCGATACGACAAAACACTCGATTTGCGAACGAGTGGTAAGAATTTCGGCAACGCGTATCATGTGGCAAACAGTAATTGGCATAGTATTCATCGTCCAATTACAAAGGAAATATTGATTACAGGTAAATTGCCTCCAATCGAAGAAGACGTTTATTACAATAAATATAAGAAATCTAAAACCACGTCTTCAATGCGATTTTTCCACAATAAAATCAAATCCATGTTAATTGATTATGCTGGCACTATCAAAGCTGATTCAATAATGTTAGACCTTGCAGTAGGGAAGGGCGGCGATATAAGAAAATGGTATTACAATGATAATATTAAATTTGTTCTAGGGATTGACATATCTAAGGACAATATCGAAAACAAAATAGACGGCGCATGTAAGCGATATGTAGAAGAACAAAAGAACAATCCCTCTGATAATTCTGCATTGTTCTTACATGGCGACCTTACAAAGAATGTTAAAAATGGCGAGGCATTTTTATCCCCACAATCGAAGGCAATTTGCGACAGTATATTTGGTATGGGAACCAAAAATATTGAAACGATTGGAAAAGTGGCGTATAATAATCATGCAATAGCAAAGACGGGTTTCAATATCGTATCTTGCCAATTTGCGTTACACTATTTCTTCAAAGATAAACCAACGCTCAAAAATTTCATGATTAATATCGTGGAATGCACTGCATTAAATGGTATCTTTATTGGAACGTGTTATGATGGAGCGAAAGTATTTAATTTGCTTAAAGAAAACAATTTCACAGCTTACAACGACGAAGAATTAATTTTGAATATATCTAAAAAATATAACGAAGATACATTTCCAAATAACGTTTCATCGCTCGGGTATGCTATCGAAATATTTCAAGAAAGTATCAATAAACCAGTAGTAGAATATTTGGTTAACTTCGACTTTCTTATACGTATAATGGAGAATTATGGCTTTGTTTTGGAGAAAAAAGAACAGGAGGATGGTGTTATAAATTCTGCATTTATTAATAGTATTGATTCCTTTAAAAATGTGCATAAAAATATGAACAAAGGTGCCAAGTCTGGTGATAAAATCACACTGAAACAATATGAAAAGGAAATAAGCTATTTAAACAATTATTTCATTTTCCGTAAAGTTAGAAATGTTAATATTGAAGACGTAATTTGGGACGAAGAAGATGTTTTGGATTATGATGGAAACGACATATTAGAAAATCCCGAAGAAAGTAAAGCCAAGTTATTAATCAAACCTCAAAAAATTAAACTGAAAATAAAAAAATAAAAAAATAAAAAAATCTGCATTAAAACCCCAATTTATTTGTCGCTATGCGCTCTAAAACATCTATATCATATGTTCTAGTAGCTTCTGCAAGTAGTCTTAGTTCGAATGTGAGATTACCATCACAATAAGGCATGAAAATGTCATTAATATTGTCTATTCCTAATCCCACCCCAACTCCTGCATCTAACAATAATTTCAATGGCGCTATTGAATTGTGTATTGGTGCATATAATTCGCTGGCTTGTTTCATGGATATTGCCGCAGATGGACATATTATGACTCCTACGTCCAAAAAGGACAATCTCCACGCCACTTCTTCTTGACGATCGAGTGGTTGACACGCTAAACTAATAGAATGAACACATCGTGCTTTTCCGCGATAATCGTATTTTTCCACAAAATCGCAAAACGCACTTGTTTCGTTTTCCGATGGAATATTACACTGATCAAGATGCGCTTCTATGTCTTTTCCCAATCTTTTTGCGGTAGAAAATGCTATATCTAAATGTTCTTCGAATTTATTAAAATCGCGGCTCGGCAAACATCCAACAATATCGCAAATTTCCGCTGCTTCTTCGAATAGTTTTATATTAGAATCTTTCCCGGCTAATCCTTCTAATGGTTGCGTAGCCAATTGAATATTAACGCCGCGCCCAGACCAATCTTTTTTTAATTGATCAGCGGCTTTTATACACGTCAATCCTACAATAGAATCCACGTCAATGAAACTTCGTATATGTTTGCAATTTTGATTTACAATATTCTGCACAGATGTATTCATTCTATTATACAAATCGGTTTTTGTATAATTTTGTTTATATTCTTGCATCAAAAACCATTTATCTTTCATATGAACGGTTGTTTGCAGCAAATTGTTCTTGCTAATCAAATTGGACTTATCAAGGTGGGCGTGGTGACAAATCCATTGCAAATCTTTTCTTAAGAAGTTCATTTTTCTAATAGTTCAACATTTTTATTTAATTCCTTATATAAATATATTTACAAATTGGAATAAATAATTAGAAAAATAAGATTAAACTCGTGCACAAAGTAATCTTATTTTTTGTAAATACTAATTTCATTAAATTTTATTAAA
>MDTA01058277.1_pt1 | contig 15589 bp, 20 predicted proteins | sample 811151 | NCBI WGS metagenome assembly MDTA01 (sample SAMN05326648, study PRJNA326480) | marine metagenome | isolation source: seawater | place: Indian Ocean: South | collected 2010 | reverse complement strand
TATGTAACATTAGCGGTTTCAGATTCTGGAGGAGTAGGAGCTGAAATATACGATGTTGATCAAGAATCCTATTGCAAAACTCCATCAAATGAAAATTCTTCTAATAATTATTGGCTTGAAGAGTTCAATAGTCCCACTCTTGATGATAATACATACACTTATCAAGAAGGTAATGGTTGGTACAGCAGCACTGCTGGTCAGTTTATAGGAGGCTGGGGGAACAATGAAATACAGTATTACACCAGCTGCAGAGTAGATCAGGAAACTGGTGGTGAATATTCTAAAAATTGTGATACCGCAAATAATACAACTGAAAATGCATTTATCGAAAATGGAGTCCTTAAAATTCAACCAATATTTTGGAGCCCAGATAATGGTGAGACTTTGTTTAATGATCCATATTGTTTAACAAGTGGAAATAATTGCGACACTTGGTCAGGGACATGGGAATATACATCAGCAAGAATAATGACTTCTTCAAAAAAAATATTTTCACCAGGAATTGAGCTTACTGTTTGTTTTAAATTGCCGCAAGGCAATGGTCATTGGCCAGCAATCTGGATGATGCCACAAGGTTTTATAGAAGAAACAACTATTTGGCCTAATGATGGTGAAATAGATATTATGGAACATATGATTAATCTTTTGGATTGGGAGGTTCAGTCGACAGTTCATTTTGGGAATTCAAGTAATGACAAAAGTAGTCTATTCGGAATCAAAAGTGTTCCATCTGATGTAAATTTTGTTGATAAATTTCATTCTATAACTATGAAATGGGAGCAAGATGCTATTTCTTTTTATATGGATACACAAACAAGTCCATTTCACTCTGTAAGCAAATTTACTGATCAAGCATTTGCATCATATACCTATCCATTTAATGATAGCTTCTACTTAATATTTAATGTTGCTGCTGGTGGTAATGCAGGTGGTTCGCCTGATACAAGCGCTTATTGTCATAATATAAATTGCTCCAACTTATCGGATCCTGGAAAGGGTCAACTTCAAATTGATTTTATTGAATCTAAGCCAATAAATTAATATGGGGAAGTTTTTGGAGGACCAAAAACTATTTCAAAACTTTCAAGTAATGACTTAGAACTTTTTAATTCCTTATACATTTGCTTCCACTCCATTATTGTAATTTTTACTGGATTAAATGTATTAACGTTTTTTACAAGTCCAAAAATAACCGTTTCTTCCTCTTTTTCAAATGTATTAAAGAGCCTGTCCCATACTATTAGTAAATTTCCATAATTTTTATCAATATATTTATCATTAGAGCCATGATGAACCCTGTGATGTGAAGGAGTATTCATAAAAATTTCTAAAAGACCTAATCTGTTTACTATTTGGGTGTGTCCAACTATTCCCCAAAAAGTACTTATTGCTCCAGCAACTGCTATTATGCCTGGATCAAAACCTATCAAAGGTAAAACCATAAAAAATGGAATCTTAGAAATAGGGCCCAACCAAGCCTGTCTGAATGAAACAAGAAAATTCATCTCTTCGCTAGAATGATGACTCATATGAATAGCCCATAAAAATCTTACTCTATGAGATAGCCTATGATAGAAATAGAAAACAAGATCAATAAATATAAAAGCAAGAATCCATTGCGTCCATATTGGAATCAGACTCGCCAGCTTAAAAATACTAAATTGATATAAAAATATATGTAGCCCAAGAGTTATGCCTTTTACTGCAAAAACCATAAAAATGTTACCAATTAGTAGACCAAGAGAACATAAAGTATCATTCTTTTTATAAAGCTTGATATTATGTATATACGAAAAAAGTGACTCAGCAAATATAAAAAATAACACTATCGGAAGCGCTATAAGGTAAGTGTCATTAATCGATATATTAGTCAAAATTTTTTTATGTTTTGTTTACGTTGTCAAAATGATTATATACTTGTATAAAAAAAATCAAAATGAGATCAGGCAGCAAAGTAATAATTGTTGGCGGTGGCCATAACGGTCTTGTTTGTGCATTTTACCTTGCCAGAGCTGGTTTTAATGTAAGCATATATGAAAAAAATAATCAGGTTGGTGGCGCTGCTATAACTGAAGAGTTTTTCCCAGGTTTTAGAAATTCCGTTGCAAGTTACACAGTAGGATTATTAAATTCAGAAGTTATCAAAGATATGAAGCTTTATGAAAAAGGTCTTAAGATTATCAAAAGACCAATATCAAATTTTCTTCCTCTAAATGACAAAGAATATCTTAAAGTTGGAGGAGGTATTGATAAGACCATAAATGAATTTAAAAAATTTTCATCTATTGATGCAAAAAAAGTTACTGAGTACTACTCTAGAATAGAATCAGTCGCTGAAGTTGTAAGGAACCTTGCTGGAAAGACTCCTATTAACCCAAGACAAGGCATTAAATCTATTTTAAAAGGAGCAATTCAGTTCTGGCCTATATTAACTAAAGGTAATAAGTTACATAAAGATTTATATGATTTATTTACAAAAAGCGCTCAATCTTTTCTTGATGGATGGTTTGAGAATGAGCACATAAAAGCCGCTTTTGGATTTGACTCGATAGTTGGGAATTATGCAAGTCCACAAACGCCCGGTTCAGCGTATGTTTTACTTCATCATGTATTTGGTGAAATTGATGGCGAGACTGGTGTCTGGGGTCATGCAATTGGTGGCATGGGTTCAATAACCCAAGCAATTAAAAAATCATGTATTGAAAATGGAGTTATCTTTCATACTGATTCTGAAGTGAAAGAGGTTTTAATTAATAAAAAAGGGGTTAATGGTATTCGTCTTAAAGACGGGAAAACTATTTACTCTAATATAATTGTGTCTAACCTTAATCCAAAATTACTCTATAAAAAATTAATTCAAAAAGAATACCTTGAACCATCATTTCTCAATAGTATTAATAATTATCAATGCGGATCTGGAACATTTAGAATGAATGTAGCTCTATCTGAGCTACCAGATTTTAAATGCCTGCCCGGAAAAGAATCTCAAGATCATCATAAAAGTGGTATTGTTATAGCTCCTACTCTTAAGTATATGGATGAGGCTTTTATTGACTCAAAAAAATATGGTTGGTCAAAAAAACCAATAGTTGAAATGCTTATTCCATCAACTGTTGATGAAACATTAGCACCTAAAGGAAAGCATGTGGCATCATTATTTTGTCAACAATTCACACCAAAATTCTCTGATGGAAGAGACTGGGATAATTGTAAAGATGAGGCTGCAGAAACAATTATAAATACTGTTAATACATATGCACCAAATTTTAAAAACTCAATTATTGGAAAAATGACACTTTCTCCAAAAGATCTTGAAAAAAAATTTGGTCTTGTTGACGGTGATATTATGCACGGAAAAATGACGTTGGATCAGATGTGGGCTGCAAGGCCTATATTAAATTACGGTGATTACAGAGGCCCTATCAAGAACTTGTATATGTGTGGATCTGGAACACATCCTGGTGGGGGAGTTACAGGTATGCCAGGAAAGAATGCGGCTAAAGAAATTTTAAATGATTTTAAGTAGAATTTTTTAACGGTGAAAAATCTACTTCTTTGAAATACTTCTTTGCTTCTTCAATAACGATTGGCGATAGCCATATAGTTGAAATTAAAGTTGGTACAGCCATCATTGCAAATGCGATATCTATAACATTAATTGCAGCTTCAATTGGTATGACTGCAAAAACTACAACAAATATAATTATTACCCATTGATAAAACTTAACTCCTTTTTTACCAAACAAAAATTTAGCACAAGCTGAGCCATAATAAGAATATGTAAATATTGTGCTTGCTCCAAAACAAATTACACATATAAATAGGATGGCATATCCAATAGGTCCCAAGATTAACTCAAATGCCTCAGATGTTAATGTAACCCCATTAGAGTCTGATGAAATCCAAACCCCAGAAATTATTATAATTAATGCAGTTGCAGTACACATAATCAAAGTATCAAAAATTGGCCCTAACATAGCTACCAATCCTTGTTTAATTGGATTCGATGTTCTAGCAGAACCATGCACTAATGTTTCAGTCCCAATTCCTGCCTCGTTACTATGAGCTCCTCGTCTTACACCCATAATAATAACTGCTAAGATACTTCCTCCAGCAACTGCTGATCCTGTAAACGCATCACTAAAAATTATTTGAAATGCAGGAATCACCTGATCTAAATTTATTAATAATGCAAACAAAATCGAGCCAAAATATAATAAACTCATTGTTGGGACTAGCCATTCAGAAATCTTTGCGATTCTTATTAAGCCGCCAATGATGATAATTCCAGTTATAAATGCCAGAACTAAACCAGCAATGAGATTAAAATATTCAAATTTAAATATCTCTAAATCGCCAACTATTTGGACAAGTTGATTGCTTTGAAAGCCAGGTAATGAACCTATAAGTCCTGCCAAAGCAAAAAAATATGCTAGAGGAATCATACTTTTTGGGAGTCCGTTCTTTATTACATACATTGGCCCTCCATTTACAAAACCTTCCGAATCTTTTTCTCTATACATTACAGATAAACTGCATGTAAAAAATTTTGTTGCTATTCCAACTATTGCTGTAAGCCACATCCAAAAAATAGCACCAGGGCCTGCAAGCTTTATAGCAATGGCAACTCCAGCAATATTTCCAAGCCCAATAGTGCCTGATAGTGCTGTTGTTAAAGCTTGAAAATGAGAAACTTCTCCTTCATCATTTTCTTTCGAATATTTTCCAGACAAGAGTTGAAATGCATGAAGAATATATTTAAAAGGTTTCAGTTTGGAGTAGAGTAAGAAAAACAAGCCCGAGCCAACAAGAATTGGCACATTCCAAGTCCAAACAAAATTTGCTAAATTGCCTATAAATTCTTCAATCATAAAATTTATTTTATTTGGTTCTTTATAATCTCCCAACCTTTCTGGGGGAATGGAATATTATTTCTTGTAGATAGTTTTTTTAAAGACCGCCACACCCTTCTTAAAACAAAGTTTTTTTGCATGAAGCTAGGAGATAGTCTTGGAGGGGAGCTAAAATCTATAAAGAATATTTTATTATCTTCATCAAATAATATGTTCTTCGCATTAAGATCTGGATGATAAAACCTATTTATAAAGAAATTATTCATTTGTACTCCAAGAGATTTCCAATCATGTTCATTTAATGATCTGTTCAGTAATTTTTCATGTAGATTGCAACAATTTTTAATTTCTGTGCATAAAATCTTAGACTTAAAAAATAATCCATCTCTTTCATAAAATGCTGCAACTGGTTTTGGAACGTTTAAGCCTGCATTGGTCATCTTGTTTAATACATTAAACTCAGCAAAGCCTCGCACAGTTTTTTCACTTATAAATACAAATTTATCTCTTGATATATGTTTTATCAGACCTCCTCTAATATATTTCTTTAAAACTAAATTACTTTCATGATGTTTAAAAAAAATAGTATCGCCTCTCCCAGTAGTATCAATTCTAAAATACGGATTATTCCTGTGGGTTTCTCGTTCAAAGAAACTACGATCGATTTCTGGTACTAACTTATCATCATATATAATGTTCCAATTGCTATTTCGGATAATTTTTATGCTCATACTATATGAAAGATTTCTCTAAAAAAAATAAAATATGTATTCTAAGGTTATCAGCAATTGGAGATTGTTGCCATGTCTTAGGAGCGATAAATTCTCTTAGAAACCATGATAAAGATGCAGACATTACCTGGATAATTGGGAAAAATGAGTATCAAATTTTTAGAGAAGTTAAAGGTGTAACCTTTCAAGTTATTGATAAAAAGAATCTTATACGCTCTATCTTTTCTCTATGGATGACCTTAAAAAATAAAAGATTCGATACCCTTTTAAATATGCATGCTTCTCTGTCAGCAAATCTTGTAAGTTTAGTTATAAGAGCTACCAGGAGGATTGGTTTTGATAAAAAAAGGTCTCGGGATGGACAAAGATTCTTATGCAATGATTATATCTATCCATCAAAAAAACAACATCAATCTCTTGCAATGTGTGAGTTTATAAATCGCCTATATGGATTAGAATTTCTTCCAGTTTGGGAGCCTCTAAATATATATCCAGAGGATAAAAATGTAGAGGAGTACATAGATAACAAAAAAATTACATGTTTAATTAGTCCTTGTTCAAGCCAGAAGTTCAAAAGTAAATCTGATAGAAGCTGGCCAGTTGAAAATTTTATTAGTGTTATTAAATATTTATCAGAAACAAAAAATATTCAAGTAATTGTTTCTGGAGGTAAATCAGAAATTGAGGTTTATTACTCCAAAATGCTTAATTTGGAGACCTTTAACAATAATGTTATTAACTTGATAGGTAACTCCACTCTAAGAGAAATGGCTTCTTTAATAAAAAAAGCTGATTTTTTAATATCTCCGGACTCAGGGCCAGCGCATGTTGCAACAATTATGGATACTCCTATCATAGGTCTTTATGCTTTAACCAATCCACAAAGAAGCGGTCCCTTTAAATCACTAAATTTAACAGTAGACAAATACAAAGAGTCTCTTAAAAAATATGAAAACAAAACTCTTGATCAAGTAAAGTGGGATTTTAAGTTAAAACATCCATCAGCAATGGCACTTATCACACCAGAAGAATTGATTTCAAATATAGAAAGATTATTAGTGGCATTAAAAGATTAAACGCTATCGTGTGATTTGTGTTCTGTGATTTTACTATTGCACTCTTTGTCTATCATACTTTTAATTCTTGCTCTTTCATCGTTTAAGAGGTAAACGAGCCTTGCCAAATGAACGAACTTCTCTTTAAAATCATTATCTTTTTCATGGCTCCTCTTTTCATCTTCAATTACCCAAAGCTGTCCATTGATAAACTTTAATAAATCATACAATCTATCTGTAAGAGGGCTCTTAAATTCACTAATATCTTGAGTAAGCATATCTAACTCTTTGTCAACTGGTAGCCCTTTCTCTTTTTTGATTTCAAGTATCGTGACTTTGTCAAAAAGCTCCCCAATACTAATTTCAATTTTTGGTGACATAGTATTCTCGTTTTTTTTTATATTATAATTTATTTATATTAATTAACAGAAATTTACATGATGCACATTTATAAACTTGGTTATGCGATGCTTTCTAGGATTGTTGTATTTTTTTTAAATTTGTACGTTAAATATCATGTTAGAAAAAGCTAAATCTATATCTTTATAAGCTGTTTCCCAAAATTTCTTCCAGTTAGAACATCTCGAAGAGCGCTCGGAGCATTTTCAAAGCCATCAGTTATTGTTTCTGCATATTTAATTTTTTTATCTAAAACTAAACTTACAAGCTCATCAGTTGCTTCTGGCCAGCGATGAAACCATTCTGTTACAACAAAAAATCTATGATGAGGTTTTATAGCAAGCTTGCCGAATACATGGAACGGCGTTTCTTCATTCAATATGTCAGGTGAGTTATATTTTGATATATATCCACATATTGGAACTCTTGCACCACTATTTAAGAGAGGTGCAACAGCTCGCGTAACCTCTCCACCAACATTTTCAAAATATATATCAATCCCACTTGAACATTGTTTTGTGAGATTTTCAATAAAAGATTCAGATTTATAATCGATGCATTCATCAAAACCTAACTCTGTCTTTACATATGAGCACTTTTCTTTTCCTCCTGCTATTCCAATAACTTTTAGTCCATAATGTCTAGCTAACTGGCCAACAACAGAACCTACTGCCCCTGATGCAGCAGAAACAACAATAGTATTTCCCTTTTTTGGTTTCCCGACTTTATTTAATCCAAAATAAGCAGTTCTTCCTGGCATTCCAACTGCTCCAAGATATGCCTGCATTGGTAGGTCATTAGATTTAATTTTATAGATAGTTGGATCTCTGTCTGATGTTTTAATATGAGTCTGCCAGCCTTGATGACAACATATCAAATCACCAATGCTGTATTTCTTTGATTTACTCTCTATTACGATACCGACCGTTTCACCTGTCATAGGCTCACCAATTTTAGCAGGCGGCGCATAAGATTTTGAATCATTCATTCTGCCGCGCATATAGGGATCAATTGATAAATATTTAACCTCGATAAGGATTTCTCCACTCTTTAATACTTCTATTTCTTGCTCATCTAATCTCCAACAATCATCATCTGGCATTCCGCTTGGTCGTTTGTTTAAGAGAAGTCTTCTATTTTTTATCATTTGTTAAATTAAGTACCATTTTTGTATTACCCCTTTCGTACCTATTATCATCATAATTCAAATCAAACTCAAACCCACAAGATTGATAGAGGTTTAGAGCAATTTTTAAAGAATCGTTTGTAACTAAAAATATTTCGGTTGCTTTGTTTTGTTTTGCAAAATCTATGCATTCTTTTAAAAGCATCTTCCCAATACCTCTTCCTTGATATTTTTTTGTTACTGCCATTTTAGCAAGCTCATAGGAGTTTTTTTTCTTAACCATTGCTGCTGTTCCAATTACTAAATCTTGCTTGAGTGCAAAGAAAATTTGGCCTCCATTATTAATTATGTATTCCTGTGGCCTTTTTAATGTTTTTATATCTTCATCTTCAAGAAAAAAATATTTTACTATCCATTCTTTATTCAGTTTTTCAAATGCCGGCTGATATTTTGGAGCAAAAACTTCAATTCTTATTTCATTCATAAATAGAACTTATCATTTAGGCTTAATATTTTCATTAAATCAATATCTGGATTATCTAAAGTAAAATATATTCTACTTTTTTGTTCTTTATTTTCTTTAAACAGTTTATTCCCATTAAATATTGGTTCCTTTTTTTTAAAACTTATAGTTTGAATAGATCTTATTTTGTTTTTGTGATCTGAGTTATTCCTGAAAGGTGCTCGAATAGATCTTTCGGATACGTCTTCGATAAAAAATGGTAGATTTCTATCTGTAAAACCCATCAATAACCATTCAGCATTCAGCATTTCCGGAGTTTGCCTAATAAATTTTTTTTTTGGAGTTACAGAGAGGTTATGCTTTTGCGCATATTCATATAATAAATCTAGTTTGTTAACAGAAACACAGATATCACATATTCCATCTTTTTTGCCGAACCAGAAAAAAAATCTATGCATAACAGACCTTTTAAGCACTTCTAATATTTTTAAAATGCCGCTTAAATATAGAATTCTAAAGAATAATCTAATCAGTCTGCTTCTTGCTGCAATTAACTCTATATAGACTCCATCTTGAAATAAAACTAGTGCGTTTTTTGTTGGTCCATTTATACCGCCTAAAGTCACACAGAAACCTTTACTTTTTAATATTTCGATATTTTTTTCTAAATCAGTAACAACTATGACGAGATGGTCAAATATTAAAGGCTGAATTAGTTTATTATGATTCAATTTAAATTTTTGGTAAATTTTCTTGAAGGAAATTTAGCATATTTCCTCCCATAACTTTTCTGATCTGTTCGTCAGTGAGCCCAAGCTCTAGAAGTTCATGAGTAATTGCAACTAGCTCTGATGTGTCAAAACCAGGTTCAATAGTGCCATCAAAATCTGAACCAAGAGATACATGATTTTCTCCAATAAGATTTATTCCATATAAAATTGCTTCTGCAACAACTTTCGGCGTGTTATCACAAATCGCTGCATCCCAAAAACCTACAGCAATTAATCCGCCCCTATTTGCTATCTTTTTCATTAGCTCATCACTTATATTTCTGGGAGAATCACAGTGACCCTTAAAGCCAGTATGACTAACAACTAACGGAGATGAAGTATTTTCAAGGACATCTTTTACAACTTGTGATGATGAATGTGAGACATCAATAATTATATTTAATCTCTCCATTTCTGATAATGCTTCTTTTCCAAACTCTGTTAGCCCGGCAGCTGATGTTCCGTGCAGCGATCCTCCAAGCTTATTATCAAAAAAATGATGGAGACTCATCATACTAAATCCATTTTCATACAAAACCTGAATATTGCTAATCTCTCCATCTAATGCATGAGAGCCCTCGGTGCCAATTAATGCACCAACAAGCTTTTTATTTGTATATCTCCTTTCTAAAAAGATACTAAGATCATTTTTTGAATTAATAATAAAAAAACTATCTGGGCTTTCTTTAGCTAATCTTTTTATCTTTTCGGCTTGAAAAAGGGCGCGCTCCTTTAAGCTAAACCATGTTTTTATTGGCCAAAGCTGTATAACTGCTAAAAGGGTTATATTATCAAAAGCATCACTATCATTTCTTTCATAATTCTGTCCAGATGGTGATTTTGTTACCGTTGTAAACATTTGAAGAGCTACATTACCATCATTGAGTCTTGGTATATCTACATGACCATACGAGTAAATCTTTTTAATATCTCTATTCCATAAGAATGTATCAGCATGCCAATCACCAATAATGAGACTGTTATGTAAGTTTTTTGCCTTCTCTGAGACCTTAAAATCATCATGGGGCGTTACAGGATTCATGCTCTTATCAACGAAACCTGGTAAAAAATATAACGTAAAAGCAATTATGCCAACAAAGATAATAAAAACTTTTTTCAACATAAGTTATTTAAAATTTTTAATCTTTTTTACTTGTCTTTAGAGCCGTAATCTTTAAGCATCATTTTTAATTCTAAAGAGTGCTGTTCTTCCTCACCAATCTTTCCTCTTGCATATTCTTCCAAATAAACAGAAGCATCTTCAACACTTGCTAAGAGTTTTTTGTATAAACTCAAAGCATGCATTTCATGCTCGAGACTTTCCTCTAAGATATCCTGTACTGAATGTCTGTGTGTTTCTTCGATTTTTGCTATTTTCTGACTTGGGTGGCCATCAAGACCTACAATCAATTCACCTGCTTGTTGGGCATGAATTAATGATTCATTTGCCTGTTCTTTAAGAAAATCAACAATTGGTATTCTATATGGCCCAGATGCCATCATAGATGAATGAGTATACCTAACAACTCCGGCCAACTCATATTCCATGATCTCGTTAAGAATTGAACACACCTCTTCAGTATTAATTTCTTTCATTTTTGCTCCTCATTTTCATTAGAAATGATTTTTGATTCGATAATATTATCATCTCTTATAAAACTCATCATTAAATTATCGAACAGGCTTTATAAATAATAAAGTCATTCTATCGCTCTCACCTATTGCTAAATATTTTTCTCTTTCTAAATCTTTTAAACGAAGAGATGGTGGCAATGTCCAAACACCTTTTTCATAATTTTTTAAATCTTTTGAGTTTGAGTTAATTTCCGATTTAGCAATTAGTTTAAATCCGTGCTTCTTGGCAATTTTTATTGCGTGTTCCTCTGTAACATATCCGCTTCTTTTCATGTCCTTAATTGAAGTGTTTGGATTTGCTCTATGTTCTACTACACCAAATATTCCTCCAGGTTTAAGGGCTTTATACGTATTAGAAAAAATCTTATCCATTTGAGGTCCCAACCAATTATGAAGATTCCTAAATGTAACAACAGCATCAACGCTTTCTTCATCTGCCAATGATGAATTCAGATTAACAAGACTTACATTGTTATACATAGGGTCTGATAAAAGTTTCTTTTCAAATCTATCTCTAGATTTTCTAAAATAGTCTCTTTTTGAATCAGCATCAAAATGAGCTGCAATTAGCTTTCCTGGTTCGTGTAAGTAATTGGCAAAAATTTCTGTGTACCATCCGCCTCCTGGTGATAGCTCAATAACTACCATGTCACTTTCTATGCCAAAGAAGGATATTGTTTCAAACGGATTTCTGTACTTATCTCTTAGTACATATTGTGGTGTTCTCTTTTCACTAGATATCGCACTTTCAAGATTATGTGCTTTTAAGTCTGCTACAAACAAAAAAACGAGACAGGCTATTATTAATTTAAATATTTTTGTTATATCTATTTTTATATCTACAGCCATCTTCTTGTTTTCTTCATATATAACTCAAACTCATCTTTAAAAATTTTTAACAATGCTTTTTCTTCAGGCATTATCTGGAACTTTGTTATATAAGCAACAAAAAATACAAATGCTGCCAAGCCTCCAATTAAATTAAACTTAAAGGCAAGAGCTAATATAATTAAAGCCATACCAAGATACATCGGATTCCTTGAGTATTTAAAAATACCTGATGTAACAAGTTTGGTTGCTTGCTCTGGCTGAAGTGGATTTATTGTTGTTTGATTCTTTCTGAAAGATGAAGCGGCAGAATATATAACTCCTACACCAGATAATATTAATAATATGAAAAAAACGTTTGAAGAGGCTATTTGGATTTGGGAAAACAGATGGTCTGAGTAATAAGTAAATAATCCGCAAATTAACAATAGTATTGGAGGTGGTATTTTATTATTCATATGTAAATCATATCATTTAATAGCACTATTCTTATTGAAAAAATAGAATCTTAAATTATACTTTTCATTTTTTTAATCAAGAAAAATCTTATGATAAAAATTAAATCTTTCATGGGCCGCATACATCCAGAAGGCTGGAAGTTTTTTTTAATATTTTTTATTAGCTCTTTATTGTTTTTAAATCTTCTTATTCCTATTTCTATCATAGGGTTTATATTTTCTTTTTTTACATTATGGTTTTTTAGAGACCCTAATAGAGAGATACCATATGGGCATGATTTAGTAATTAGCTCTGCAGACGGCAAGGTTTGTTTGATTGACAAAGCTTATCCGCCTGCTGAAGTTGGAATGGATTCAAATCAAATGCTTCGAATTTGTGTGTTTATGAACGTATTTAATGTTCATATCAATAGAAGTCCAATAAGAGGAAATATAGAAAATATCTTTTATAAAAAAGGACATTTTTTTAACGCTAGCTTAGATAAAGCAAGTGAAAAAAATGAAAGGAGTAGCATGGTGATTAAAAGTAATGCTGGAAAAAAACTGGTAGTAGTCCAAATAGCGGGCTTAATTGCAAGAAGAATTGTTAGCTTTGTGTCCGATGGTCAAAATTTAGATGCAGGAGAGAGATTTGGGTTAATTAGGTTCGGCTCTAGGGTTGATATATACATGCCACTTAGTACGACTATTCAGTGTAGTGTTGGTGATAAGGTTGTTGCTGGAGTTTCTGTATTGGCGCGACTTCAAGATAGGCCATGAAGAAAAAAAATATTAAGTCTTTAATACCAAACCTAGTAACACTAACAGGTCTAAGTTTTGGATTAAGTTCAATGAGATTTGCATTAGAATTAAACTTTAATTTTGCAGTAATTTGTATATTATTCGCTGCTGTTTGTGATGCTCTAGATGGAGTGCTTGCAAGACGCCTTGATAGTGAGTCAGATCTTGGAGCACAATTAGACTCTCTATCTGATTTTCTAAGTTTTGGAATTGCTCCCGGCCTCTTAATATACATGTCTATATTTAATCAAGACAATAACCTTGGTGCATTCGCTACTCTTATTTTTATAATTTTTTCTTGCCTGAGATTGGCGTTGTTTAATGTCTTACATGAGAGATCTAAAAATAATGAGGGTGTTGAATTAAACTTTTTTACTGGAATTCCAACGCCTGCAGGAGCAATTCTTATTTTACTCCCCTTAACTCATATTTTTATAGGTTTCGATTGGGTATATTCAAACCTTAATTTTATAGCAGGATACATAATTCTTATTAGCGGATTACTTATAAGCAAAATTCCGACATTTTCAATAAAAGGTAAAGAGCCTATGATTAGATCAAAATTAATTTTCTTATTTATTTTTTTGACCACTGCGCTTAGTATGATTAATTTTCCGTGGCAAACGCTTAATGTGTTAGCGGTTTTTTATCTCTTAACAATTCCTGTATCTATCTTACAATGGAGAAAAACCAAGGCAGCCTCTGCCAAAGCTATAAGCTAATTATGACAATTACAATCTGTTTCTTTGCAGATCTTATAATTCATATAATGAGCATAGATAACTAAAGAGGACCCTAGAACAGTTAGAGTTTTTTCTAATGATTCTCCAAGAATCTCAGAACCTATTGCCACAGCTGCAATTAAGATAAGTAGTCCCATGAGCCCTAACAGCAAAAAAGAATGTGTCTTGTGATTTTTATATCCAAGGGATAGAGCAAAAATACTTATAGGTACTGCAAGCAAAACAATAAGTTTATGAAAAAACTCATTGTCCAATGAAAAAGCCATAATGCCTGAAGTTAAAATTAAGAATGAGGGCACGAATAAACAATGGATAACGCACAATATAGATAATGACATTGCGACTTTATCTGTTGTTAATTGTGTATTTATCATTTTCATCATTAATTAATTGATGCGAGAGTGTATCATACAGATTATCCGCTCTCAACGTGAAATAATTTATTATAAATTTTCCAGCCGTTATCTACCTTTATAAAGGAAAGAGTATCTATAAAAGTTATACCCAAATACTTATCTCTTACTTTTACTAAAGCCGTTGCTCCCTCTACTTCGCATGAAATAATTTCAAATACTACGCTTTCGTCTTTTGTTTGCGGCGAAGGCTGTTGAGATTCTACAAACCCAGCAAAGTCATCTACTGACATTTCCATAAAATCTCCATGCAGATAACCAACAACTTTAGCATTTGTATGAAATGCTTTTTTAACTTTATCTGGATCAGACTCATTCATGCTATCAATATAAAGCTGAACTATGTTTTTTATTTCATCATGATTATTCATTCTTCATCCTTTTTTACTATAAAAAAATTATACAATATCTAATAATCTTAGGCTTTTCGCCAACCAAGTGCTGCGCCAATTGCAACACCTACAGCAATCCAGGTTGGTTCATTTGTCACCGAAAATATTGCTACGCCAACTGCAGCTCCTACACCAATCCAGTTACTGGTATTTTTAGAGTTTTTAGACTTATATTTCATTCCAAAAATTTTTAATATTACCCTTTGTTATAAATAGTCTATAAAGAGTTTTTATACCAAGCCATAGAATTAAAGATAAAATTATTACTCCGAATACCCATACATCTGCAGGGACATATTCTGCATTTGAAAGTGAATCATATAAAGAAATTGCATTTTCCCTGATGTGTGTTGGGAAAATAAACCCAACAGTAAATATCGTTAAATATATGGCACAAATAATCTTTATAATTTTTTTAAAGATTTGTATTAATTGCCTCATTTCTTATATTTTAATGTCTTTTTATATTAAGTTATCAGCTTAGGTATTATTCCTAGTTGAGCAAGAATACCAAAGATAATTATAAATATAATACTTGAGATTATTTTAAGATTCTTCTTTTGAATCAATTCAAATGAGTTGTCTATTAATTTTCTTATCCATTTGTCAGCTTTATCCATCCATTTAATAGCTTTTCTTGTCCATTTGTCAGTCAAATCAATTAATAACAGAGAAAATGTCGCAATGATAAGCCAGACAAGGCCATTAAGAATCATATCTAAAGTCCAACCTACCGCTATCCAGTTTATTTCCATTATCAATTCCTAAAAAACTAATCTTTTCGTTTTTATCAAAAAATTATTCTTTTACTTGTTCCTTTCTGAGAGTATATCCTGCTAGCAAGGCTAAAATAAATAAAGCTGGTATGTCACCTAAAAAATGTCCCATTTCATGACTATCGATGGCCGCTTGATAAGCCATGATCCCCCCATGAACAATACTG
>MDTA01029919.1_pt1 | contig 15589 bp, 8 predicted proteins | sample 811151 | NCBI WGS metagenome assembly MDTA01 (sample SAMN05326648, study PRJNA326480) | marine metagenome | isolation source: seawater | place: Indian Ocean: South | collected 2010 | reverse complement strand
GTATTGTTTATGCTAAGCGTAACCAAGTTTTTAAGAGATCGAATCGGATATATCGATTGAATCCCGTCCTCAGCAGACGAAGTCGTGCCACGAATACTTAAAAACTGCAAATTTTCCAATTGCTCTAAACCCACAAGTGAGGCCGTTCGACCCGGGACATTTAGCTTTATTATCGAGTGCAAATCCGACGGAGTGAGGTCTCCGGTGGGTTTGCCTATAACACGACGAACCGCATCTTCCAATCTAGCGTCTTCAAACGTAATGGCTCTTTCATAAAACGCTACTTGGACTCCTCGATCCCGCAATAAATTTATTGTTTGTGTGGTAAGTTCATTTCCTGACAGTTCTACACTTTCTAATGCTGGTAAATTTAAAAGCCTGTCGACATTGGTAACATTGTTATGGTCAAGAGTCAAAACCTCAAGAGCATAGGATGATTTGAGGGGATCAATATTTTCGACCTGGTTATCATCGATGTTTAGGTGTGTCAAATTTGACAATTTTGCTAGTGGGGAAAGATCTCTGATTTTGTTACTCGACAAATCAAGTATTCGTAACTTTTCAAGCCCTCTCAGAGACGATAAATCAGTCAATTCATTGTCAGACAAATAGAGTTCTCTCAATCCTGAAAGTTTTTCAACTCCATCAAGAGAAATTATACCAGACGAGTTAGCGTCTAACCTTGTGATAGTTTCAAGTTGAATAACATTTATACTACCCCGAGGACGTCCCAAATTATTTCGGACCACATTTTCCAGATTTGGGTCTGCAAAAAATGTATCATCATATTCAAATCCAATCGAATTAGACTCGATTATAAAATCTCTATTTTCATTGGTACAAGCTATGCTAAGAATAACCGTGATAACAAAAAAAATGAAAGACACCTTATCTTTCTACCCCCGCAAAAATAGTCAAAAAACCTCGAGTTCGTGTACGAGTTCCCTCTATGACAAAGTGTCGTTTGGTAATATCAAATCCCAGTGCGGTAGTAAGTTTGTATCCTTGGTAATCAGATATATTTGTCAACTGTCCAACCACGGTAGTCTCGAAGAATGAATCCTCCCTACTAGGCGGAGTCGGAACTCGAAGCTGTGAAAAACGATGATGTTCAATTCCCAATTCTACATAAGAGCTAACAAAAACCGGTAAATGAGCCATGAGAAGAAATAATTGACTATGCTCCCGAATAATAGCTTCACGAACATCAACTGGTGCCTGTCGTTGAAATTCACTTTTCAATGCTGGAATTATAGATAATTTTTTGAACTGAAAACGAGACTCTATTTTATTGACTATGCCAAAAAAATAACCCTCTTCTCTTTGTTCACGGAGTACTAAGTTTACTTTTTCCGCAAACTGATGATACCACGACCATTTTATGGAATTTTTTACAAATAAGGCGGGTAGAGGCACAAAATCTAATGCCAACCACGTTGTATTTATCGCCGTATCTCTTGCTGAAAGTCTATCAGCAACCGGCAATAATTCTCCTCTCGAGTTGGGTAACTGTGTCCACTGTAACAGATCATCTTGAATATTGTCTCTGACCTTACGAAGATCTTGAAAAAGCCGTAGCCGCGTCTTACCTCTCGTATAATCAGCAGTAAGAATTGCGTAATCTGCTCGACTACGACAATCGCTAGATAACTGATCTATACGATGACGACCCAAAGTAATCCGCATACTAGGCAATAGAAATCTGCCCAGGTACATATTATAACCTGCACGATCACGAGAGTAAGGTAAGTCTGCATCTTCATCGTTTTCAAATCTATCTATAGTCCCATTGTGATTCATATCAATTCCATATTGAAACTCCGGTCTATCAACATGAAATCGCAAAAAAGGCTCTTCATAATCCGGTATACGATTGGGGCTACCTGGTGTATCGTTTTGATTAAAATCTGAGATAAAATCATTATTTTCATCCCATCCTGGAAAAACTTGTTTATCTCCTGAGGTAAACCCACTTCGTTCCCAATCGGGAAAACGATCTTGATCGTCGTTATCGTCAACAAATTCAAAAAGCTTAAACTTACTTCCGTAATCTACTATTCCGTTCTGATCAACTACGTGAAAGCCCGTCAGGTAATTCGGTTCGGTCCTGAAAGCTTCTATAAATGCAAAATATGGATATTTCTGCTTCGACAGATTTAACATCCAAGCCTCCGCAATTGATTCTCCAACATGATGTCGCTGAACCGCTGGATTTGGATACTGATAGTATTGGTTGTTTCTATTAAATTCAAAATAGGCATCTACGCCATCTAGATCAGTAAATTCAAAAGTGAAACCTGCAATCTGGTTGGCAGTGGGGAGACCATAGTCAAGTGCCAATACTCTTTGATTGGACGAATCTTTTACATTTCCTGAGGCACGAGCTACCGGAATAAAAACAACTTTACCGCGAAAATTATTTTGTAGATCAGATGCCATTTCTACCAAATAATCATTAGCCAAAACAAGTTCAATTTGAATGCGACGAATTGTCCCAAGATCAGGACCGGTATAGGTCCGATCCTGAAAATCATATCGCAGAGAAATTACTTCATTACCGTCAGCAGAAAGGTAACCTCTACGGAAAAATCCTCCTTCCACGTAGGGACGGAAACCTATCTCAGAACCACGCGTCTTTCTACCGTTCAAATCCCAAATAACAATATCGTAGGCAAACAATGCTCCACCAGCTTCCCCGTCTTCGGGTGAATCGTCTTTAATCAGCAAATCAATTACGGTAACCTGACCAACACTTTGAGCACCCGTTAAATTTCCTTTAAAAAGATTCCCGTTAAAAACTTCTGTTTGTGTCTGAGCATGGTGGGCATTTACAAAAGTCGCTCCTAAACTAACAAAATCTCCTATCTGGGCCTGCACTCGACCGCCAATCAAACTTGTATTATTTGATGTCTCTGACCCGTTAGTATTGCTAATCCGAGACATCAATAAAGTCGAAGCATATTTATCTGATTCGAAATCTACCTGAATTCCATCAAAACGAGGTTTTGAAAACGTCATCGGTGTTAGTGTGGTGCGTATCTCATTACCAACCGTTATTGCATAGTGATATTGTCCCTTATGATCCGAAGCGATAACTAAATTGGAAAACCAGGAGCCAAATCTCCCATCTCTATTTAACTGTGAACCAAATGGCTGTGGATTTTGTTGCCGCCAGTCAAAAATCTGCCAACCACGGGTTAGAAAGTTTCCATAAACGTCGTAAATATAATTACCCTCCAACGTCGTCGACACATAACGTTGATAATTCTCTCTGGCATAATTAGAATATTCCCACTGATGCCAATTAAATTCGTTATAAAGCTCCTGTGGTACATACCACTTTCTAACGCTAGGGTCTAATGCATCAAAAAGGACTCCAGGCCCCGTTGGTTCCCAAGAAACTTTCCCTCCCCGTTTCACAGTACCTAATTGCGACCCATAGTTTTGTGAATACACAGGTTTGACAATGTCAACAAGTAAGAGCAAAAAAAACAGAATTGCTATTCGAGGAACTAAATCATTAATAGAAAAAACGCCATTAATATTATTGCAACCGCATGATTTTTCGTTCAATACACCACTCCTACCATACCTGTATGAAACTCTTCAAAAGCATCAGCCGTAACACGTAGCTGCCAGATATATATACCGGGAATTAGTTTGTTTCCATTTAACGTTCCATCCCATGTCAATTCAACGGGTCCGATACCTCTTGATTCATCAAGCAAAACCCCGATACACCTACCGCTCAAATCATATAACTCCAACGATATAGGCGTATCACGAGTCAGCTGAAGTATATTAAAAAAAAATTTTAAACTCTCGTTGACACCATCATCATTAGGAGTAATCATACGTGGATCGACTGTTACATTACCAACTAACTTTCCGATTTGCTGCTTGGGAATCGCAACAGAAAGCCCAGATAATTCATCTATGTCAGACGGATCAAAATGTGTAGCATTTCCAGGAGTAACCGCTTGAGGGACTTGGTCAGCTTGACCACTGTAAGCACGACTAGAAAAAGTAGTACCAAATCGAAAAATCGGAATATCAAAAGTGAATTCTAATAGATCACTGTCCTGATATATTTTAGAAAAACTTAGTCCGAACTTATCATCAGAAACATAATCAAGATTGAATGCAAAAGGTTCACCGTTAAGTTTGACTTGACGAACGTCCGATATTCGAATCCCCGTATCGACCTCTATTCTATCGTAACCTCGAATTAATCCATCTTTACGTTCGATCCGAACTGCATAACGAAAACTCGCCGGCTCTTCTGCAACCATTACACGAGGGTAAACTTCCCCCACAAGCTTTCCAGCTATTGGAGGCTGTAAATAAGAAAATGACAATTCGTCTATCATTCTGGAAGAATTGAGCTCCCCATCAAATTGAAGCTGAAATTGAACATACCTACGTGGATTGGGAGCCGATATCAATCCAGAGTTAGCCGTTGCAAACCACGGACTCCAAGATTCAACGTCTTCAACAATCCCTCCGCGGAAGGCTGGTTCTAACTCTGTATAAACTTCTTTCGAAACTTCAATGTAGCTTCCATCGCTTTCCCCCGCACTCGGTATATATTCTCTAAAAACTAAAGGAGTATCATCCAGTCCAGTTCGGACGCGTACCGAGAGAGAAGAAAACTCGCTCGCACCTTCAATCTCTTCTATCCATTCTATTCTTCCAATACCGGCTCTGTCCTCCAGGTCGATTACATCTGAATAATACATCCCCTGTTGCAAAAAACCCGTACCATACACCTCAACCTCGTCAATCTCGAACGGTTGATCTACCAAGGATTTTATTTTAACGTAACGAGCATATTGAACAGGTATTGGAATATCGACAATCTCTTTTTCATTTTTTGGTTCCCTCATAATTAATTTATCTGGAGTCGCAAAGCTGTCTAAATCTTTATTAATCCACAATTCATAACCTTTTAAAAAGTCATTATGAAACGGCATGCCGGGAGTGGATACTACTGTGTTTCTTGGATAAAAACGCACTCGCGATATACCAATAGGCGTACCAAAGTCCAGAATTATCCATATACCTTGTGTGGTAACTCGAGGCTCGAATAGAGTTGGCTTTCTTTCAAATGCTACTTCATGATCACCATTGACGGTACCCTCCAGCTGTTTTTCAAGTCCCCGTCCGGAGGTCGGTGCAGTTATTTGCCCATCATCCAAAACCCGAAAGGCAATATTCTGACTTTCTTGAAAACGCAATGGTAAAATGGCACCCTCTCTATAACGATAGTCAATGCTCCCATTAGGAGAATTTGTATGCAAAACTTCACCAGTATATGCATTCAAAACAAAAGTAGGATCTATACCCCCCCCACCGTCGACCCAAGGCCTGGTGCTGCCACCCAGAACAAAAGTCCGAGCAGGTTGGGCACATAAAATAGTACAACAAATCAAGGTGAAAAAAACACAGCAAATTTTATATAGTTTCATTGATTTAAACTGGCATTTACGGTAAGAAAAAACAAACTAGTCTGTTGACCCGGAGGTACCTTATAATAACGCCACTGTGACTGCATTCCAACCCGAGTGACAACCTTGTATCCTTGATAGGCAGTACGGTTTTGTACTTGTGCTACCGCTGTCCACCAAGTCCCATCACGAAACAGATCTAATAGTTCATCACCTGATATCCACGAACGACTTGCTTCGACTCCGGTTTGTAGTTCCGTACTAAATAATTGCCTACCATACTTTGGAAAATAACTGACACCAACATTCTCTGCTAACAGCGGCTGTGTCCAAATCAAAGTCACTATTTGTTCTAATTTTTGATATTTATCTTCGCGCGTACTATAAGGCCTTACTCGTCGATATTCACTCTTCCACCGAGGCTCAATTACCCCTAGTCTGACAGGGATACTCCATTCTGCTTTATTAATAATTCCTAAAAAATAACTCGTACTTCTTACTTCTCTTTGCAAAGCAAAAAAGCTGTCTTCAAATTGTTCCGTCCAGTCCCATTTTAATCGGTGAAAAAATTGTATATTTGGTCCAATGCGATGGTCTAAGTCAACATAAAACGAGTTTTTCAGGGCATCTCGACCTGGCAGTAAATCTCGAACATCAACCATCCTGCCTGGTGCATTTTCTGGCTGCCTCCACAGACGCAAATCATCTACTATCGTATCTCGCACACGAGCTCCATGTGAAGCTATTCTCAGACGTCCACCTCCCCGGATATTATGCACCCATGTCGCGACATAGTATTTGGAGATAGTCTTACCATCACCCGAAATCAACTTCATATTCTGGTGTCCGAACTGCCAGCGTAGGCCAGGTACAACCTCAACAGCAAGAAAAGCATTATAACCTCTATGATCCTTTTTGTAGGGGTAGTCCGGCAACGTATCGTTTTCGAATCTGTCAGTTACTCCATTATGATTCATATCAAGCCCAAAAAGAAATTCCGGCCGATCAGATCGGAAACGTAAAAATGGCTCCTCATAATCGGGCAGAAAATTTCTATTCTGATTATGATCGTTGATAAAATCTCCATTTTCATCTAGTCCCGGCCAAGCCACCTCACGCCTATCCGACTGTATAGTACCTAAGCGCTGTTCGGTATCGCTACCCCAATTCACAAAAAAAGGCCGTTGCCATTCTGTCAATCCGTTCATATCATCGTCATCGTCAACAAATTCATAAACGTACGGTATCGGACTCTTATACCGCATACGACCGCTCTGACTAGTAAGCCAATAAAATGTGCTGTAACTATCTTCCACCTCAAAAATTTCGGTACGTATACTCCACGGACCGCGTTGAAAATATGCATCTAGGTAACCAGCTGTTGCTGTCTCAAAATATTCAAAGTGATTATGAATAGCAGGGTTAGGGTATCGAAAATACCGACGATTCAATACCCACTCACCCCTTAAGGATAATCCTTGCCATTCAAATAGGTTCCAGTCAACACCTATTAGTTCACTAGCCGTAGGAAGCCCGTATTCTATGCGTCTTATACTTGTATTTGTGTTATCCTGCACATTTTCCCGAGCACGATCCGATGTTAAATATACAATTTCTGGGTTTCGCCGTTCTCCATTCGTTTGAAGATCTGACGCCGTTTCAATTCGATAATCATTTGCGACTGACAGTTCAATCCATACCCGTTGCAAATCCTTTGATTGTATTTTTTCAACGTCGAAGCGCCCCAGATCATATTCGATTACTATGCTTTCCTCATCGTGCGCAAAGAGACGTCCCGCTTGCAATATGCCCCCATCGACAGATGGTAAAAAACCAACCTCACTACCACGAAAATGACGTCCACTGGTATCTACAAGCACAATATCAAAACCCGCCAGAGCAGCTCCAACCGATCCCTTACCGGGAGAATCGTCCCGAATTCGAATCCATATTTTATCTAACGATTGATTTTGGTTAGTAGTAAGAATCCCGTGGAGTGGATTTCCCTCATCAAAATCTGCTTGAGTAACCACGTTATGCGCATTAACATAAGTTCCACCAAATTTCAACTGATGACCAACATCAAATTCTAGATGTCCTGCCATCAGAGTTGTTGCATTCGTCTGAGATTCCTCGTCTGGATTACTTGGCCGAGCCAACAAAAGAGTTGCCTTTCTTCGATCCCCCGCATAATCCAGACGAACCCCATTAAACCGTTGTTTATAAAATGTTAGTGGAGTGAACCGTGTAAAAATTTCGTCGCCCACCATTAATCGATATAATCCGTCTCCCCTCTGATCCGACGCAATAACTAAACGACTGAAAAAATCGCGATAGGCTGGACGTTGATTCCCCTGCAATCTAAGGCTAGAAAGCCCTCCTAAATTTTTATCTATAAAACTACCACGAGGTCCTGGTTGTTCTTGTTCCCAACTATAAACCAACCATCCCCTACCAAGCGGATTCCCGAAACTATCATAATGCTCTTCGCCTTCCAGTAGGCGATTCAAATATCGCTTATATTGAACAGAGGAATAATTCGTATCAGAAGAATACCAACTCTGCATATATGTTTCAGAGATAAAACGAGGCGAATACCATTTATGAATGGCTGGTGAAACATAATCAATTTCAAATCTCTCACCATGAGGCATAATTGCAGCATTACCCCAAGGAAGTGCCTGACCCCACGCATACTTTCCAAAACCGACCATAGATACCGAAATAAATATCCAAACAAGAATTATCAATAGCATTAATATACCACGTGCACCAAACATACAGTTCCGGTTTTTTCCATAGCAGAATCGGCATTAAAATGAATCCGAACTGCATATATTCCTGGTCGCACCAAACTTCCCTTCTCATCGCGACCGTCCCAGTCTATCGTCAACTCTCCACTAACTCGATCACGAAAGGCCGATAAATCTCGCACGATAGCACCCGCTATATCACAAACAACAACATTTAATTTTTTATTACCTTCAACATGGAAAATTGAGATTTTAATTTGTGTGGACTCGTTAATTCCGTCGCTATTAGGCGTTATAATAGAAGGTGTAATTCGAACGCTTCTAAGAAGCCCTGTATTCCCTAAATCGCTCACAACAACTAACGACTGAGAAGAAACCAAACTACTAGCATCACCAGAACTAACCTGTTGAGTAAGTCCAGGCATTGATTTTCTCTCTAATTCGACGACAAAAGAAGTACTTTGGAGGAATACCTTCGTTTTGAATTTTAATTCATAAATTTGTCTACCTTGAAAAACAGGTTTAGGAAAATCCAATTCAACTACACCATCTCCAACCGCCGTATGTTTAAGAATACCTGGCCACAAAATTTCACTGGAACCGAAGCGAAAAGCCTCATCTATTCCCTTTCTTACCGACAAAAGCTCCAAAGGGACCGCCGACGATGACCTTAAACGCAAAACATCAAAACCTGGGTTAGACTCACTAAATTCTGGCTTCATATAGATCGTAAATTCTTGCTCAAATCCAGGTTCAATTTCCCATATGGGCCATATCTCCGCCAAAACTTTATCGACTAACGGAGGTTTAAAATTTAGTCGCAATGACCGAACCCTGGCCGCACGCAAAGGTTCCTTTGAAACCAAACGCAATTGCACTTGGACAAAAGGCCTAGGACTAGGGGATTTAAATTGACCGCCCGAGTCTTGATAGATCTCACTCCAACTACTCCAATCGCTACCTGCTCTCTCTTCAATTTCAATAGGTGGACGTCTGGTTTCAGGAAGCAACTCCCACAGCGTTTTAGATATCTCTCTACCAGTTATAGCAAAATAATGTGGAATCTTTTGAATCTGTTCACCGGAACGTGTTCTGATCTCTATTTTAGTGCCTGGCGGAACATCGCCTTCCCATTCAACTGAAGTCAATAACCGTGACCGATCCAATGCTATAAATGGTGAAGTCAAAATAAGATCCGACACATACCCTTCGCCAAACGCCTGAATCTCACTCAATTCGTCGCCTTCTTCACTTGTCCTACTGAACTCAAGCCGACGCAATTCTATAAATTGCACTTCTTGACTCAAAAACGATTCATCCAAATGCTGATAGCCACTTAAATTCTTTCGCTCCGGAAACGTATTCCAGATCTGCTCTCCATTAGCACTTAATGTTCCATCAGAAACGCGGATCTGGTAAGCTGGAGGAGGACGCTCAGGCATCAAAAGTTTAATCCGATTAAGCCAATACTTTGCCCCTAAATCGAGTAATATCTGGTTTTCGTCTGATACTGGATTATAAACTCGCATAGGAAAAGCCGAACTATAAAGTCCATCGGTGTATATGCGGAAAAATAAAAAATCAAATCCACTTTCATTCGCTTTTAATTCTCGTTCACTCTGGGTTAATTGAACTATATTTTCTCCTAAAGAATAGACTTCAACCTCCGCCAATCTTGGCGTCTCATATCGGTAATAACGAATAGGTCCTCGCTCTTCCTTGGGTAACAGCTCCCAAGTTTCCCGATCGACTAAAATCTCACGCCCCGCAGAAGTAACTCGAAAATAGTCTATCGATCCACGCTCTCTTTCGGAAAGTGATAAAAAAATATTTTCATCGATCTCCTCGGCACGAGCACCATCAGTGTCCAGAATATCGATCCGTAAATATTGCATTATCTCGCCTGTGATATTAGGTCCAACAGGCCTCTGTGGTGCGATATCAAAGGAAAATGTTCGCTGGGTCTTGTTGGGTTGTGTTTGAAGCCCCACTCGATAGAAACGTCGACGTTGCTCTTCACCAAACCTTTGTCCATCCGATCCTACCAAACGAAATTTCAAAAAAGGATCTCCATTCCCAATATCCACAAATCGCAATACAACTCGATGTGCAACAACTGCTCGCCCTAAGTCAACTTCAATGAACCAATCCTCTAATGGATCATCTCGCATAGGTTCCCAGTATGTTGAAATATCACCATCTAAAACATTTGAGCCATCGGGAACATTGCTGCCGCCAACAGAAACACCGCCTTGAAGAGTATCGTTGGAGACAAATGGATTCACATAGGTAAACTCCTCAGCATCCGTAGCAACATTAATTTCGCTTCTTAAAAAACGTGGCTCCACCCAGCCGTCCTCTGTAATCACCTTAACCCCAGGAGGTGCTTTCCATGCAGTCCAATCCCCTTGTCCCTGAACAACCACGCTATTATCTGTCAATCGATAACCAGAAAAATCTTGAGCGGAATTATTTGTTTTCCAAATAGAGACAAATAAAAGTGCCAATAAAACTCTAATGTAAATACGCATCATAAATAACTTTAAGAAGATAGGTTTCGCATCAAAACATAATGATAAATCTAAATAAATTTTACTAAAACTATACCAACTGTTCTTTTAAAATTATTTTAAATCCAGAGAAACTCGCGGCTTTACATGATATTTTTCTTTAAAAATTCAACACTGACTTTTAGGTCGAACCACAACAATAAGTCTATCTATTTCACATATCTAATAGTTTTTACATATTAGACAGATGATCGATCGTCTTCATAATTCGCCGTGCAACCACCATAAATAGAAGAAAGTGTTTGAAGATGTCTGACTCTATGATTACCCCCGAACAAGCACAAAATATTGTGTTGGAACATATTCGTCCCGTCGGCATCGAACGAGTAGGATTATTAGAATCTCGCGGACGGTTATTAGCCCGCGATATCTTCCCAAAACGTAATAATCCCTCTCACAACAATTCGGCGATGGATGGATTTGCAGTTCGTTATCAGGACGTACAAAATGCACAACTTGATAAAGCTGTAAAACTTGAAATCATTGAGGACATACCTGCCGGGAAAATTCCTATCCACCCTTTAAAGACGGGCCAAGCCAGCCGAATAATGACCGGAGGAGTCATTCCTGACGGTGCGGATACAATTATTCCTATTGAGGACGTTTTAACTTCTGACAATAGCGTCAACGTAAACGAAGTTGAAGAAATCGGTGCACACATTCGAAAGAAAGGCGAAGATTTTTCTGTCGGAAATCCTATTCTTTTGACAGGCCAGTGGCTATCTGCCGGTGAAATCGCTGTCTTAGCAACCGTTCAACAAAGTTTCGTGACGGTTTATCGTCGTCCGCGAGTAGCAATCATTACCACTGGAGATGAATTAGTCGAAATAGAAGAAAACGTAGAAAATGGAAAAGTAGTAAATGGTAATACCACCGCGCTTGCTTCATTTTCTGAAAGTTGTGGTGCAGAGGCAATTATGTTGCCTATTGCACGCGACAGACCTGCAGAGATACAAAGAACCATAGAAGAGGCAAGTGACGCTGATTTTATTCTTTCTTCGGGAGGTGTTTCGGTTGGAGATTTTGATTACGTAAAACAAGTACTTCAGGAAATGGGTGCTAAAACATTATTTTGGCGTGTAGCTATGAAGCCCGGAAAACCGCTTCTTTTTTGCAAACTCAACTCAACTCCGTATTTCGGCCTACCTGGAAATCCTGTTTCGAGCATGATGTCCTTTTTACAATTTGTTCGGCCTGCATTATACAAAGCGGCAGGCCATCTGCCTAATAGGTGGAAATTACCAGAAACTATTGCGAGCTTAAACAATAATGCCTCCAACGAAGGAGACCGGCGTAATTATGTTCGTTGTAAACTGCAATATGAGCATAATGGAGATTTGCATGCAAGCGTGTTTACACAACAAGGCTCACATATGGTATCTTCTATGGTCTCAGCAAATGGAATAGCTGTAATAGATCCGAAAGAATCTTTCAGTAGGGGCGATAAAATACGCGTTCAAATATTTGGGAAGATCGCGAACGCATGAATTTCACAGTTTATTGTCCAACTCTCGCTTAATAGCAAATGCATTCAAATCATATCAAATAATAATCAGCTTCGGATTGAATAAATTTGACCCATTTGAGTACACTATTTTTGATTTATTTTTGTTAAAAGCTTTTCAGCTTTATTACACTACCAATCTACCGTAAAAACAGAGAAAGGAAACATATGAGTATTTTTGACTTGACTGGAAAAGTCGCCCTTGTTACCGGAGCAGGAAGAGGCATCGGCAGAGGTATTGCCGAAGAATTAGCCTCACAGGGTGCTACAATAGCCTGTGCGTCGCGCACCACTGAACAATTAGAAGAAGTGGCGCAAAGCATACGTGATGCTGGCGGCACAGCGGTTTCTATTCCTTTGGACATAAGCGACATGGCATCGTTAGACCAAACGCTGGCGACTATTGATTCAGAATTCGGAAGGCTAGATATTTTGGTTAATAATGCCGGCATGAATGCACGTCAACCGATCGACGAAGTTACAGAAGAAAATTATGATAGAATCATGGACGTAAACTTGAAGGGACTATATTTCCTTAGCCAAAAAGCGGCACGGTATATGAAAAAGAACGGTGCAGGAAAAATAATTAATATTGGTTCACTAACCACGGGTTATGCTTTGGCAAAGGTATCTGTCTATACAGCTACAAAGGGGGCTGTAGGTCAGTTAACAAAAGCCCAAGCGGTAGAATTCGGCGAACATAATATTCAAGTAAACGCAATATGTCCCGGATTCGTCGTCACTTCTCTCACCGAGAAAATGTGGTCAAATTCAACAATGCGAGAATGGGGTGAAAGTCGTGTAGCTTTAGGAAAACTGGCTACTCCGAAAGATATGGCTGGTACCGCTGCTTTTCTTGCTGCTCCTGCTTCAGACTATGTCACTGGACAATGTATTTACGTAGATGGTGGTTTTATGGCGGGTGATAGATGGCCATTACCAGAAGCAGCGGCAAGTTAACCAAATTGCTTTTTTCAAAAAGGATCTCACAAAAATCATCTTGAAACTTCTGTAACGGCATGTTGTAAAGTTACTGACGACATGCCGTTACTATTGGAATATTACCGAAACCTTAGCCCTTGAAAACCAAACATAAATAAGATACCTTTGCGGTTCGAAAGATTATTAACTGAATTTCCAGAACTAATTTTAACTCTCGGTTCATAGGAGTGACACTATGTCTGCAGATCTATATCCGCCTATTGCATCATTACAGAAACGTGCTCTTGTAAATAATTTAGAATCCTACAAAAAAGAATACGAGCGTTCGATAGCTGATCCAGAGAAATTTTGGAGTGAAAAAGCCGATGACTTTCACTGGTACAAAAAATGGGATAGTGTATGCTCCTATAACTACGACATGACCGAGGGACCCATTTCCATAAAGTGGTTCGAAGGTGCAAAAACTAATATCACTTACAATTGCCTAGACCGTCATTTAGCTACAAAAGGAGACCAGACCGCTATTATCTGGGAAGGCAACAGCCCAAATGAAGATGAAACATTAACATTCAAAGAACTCCATGAGCGCGTTTGTAAGTTTTCTAACGTCCTCAAAAAAAGGGGCGTTAAAAAAGGGGACCGTGTTTCTATTTATATGCCTATGGTACCCGAATTGGCCATCGCTATGTTAGCCTGCGCAAGAATCGGAGCTGTCCATTCAATAGTCTTTGGAGGTTTCTCTGCCGATGCTCTAGCTGATCGCATCGTTGACGCCACCTGCACTACCGTTTTAACGTGTGACGGTATTTATCGTGGAGCCAAGCCTGTTGTAATGAAACCACTAGTTGACGAAGCTATGATTACCGCCGAGAAAGAAATGGGACAACCTGTTTCTACTTGCATCGTCGTCCAACATCATTCTGAAAACGATGCTTTTGAATGTCCCATGAAAGAGGGACGAGATTTTGACTATTCCACATTGATGGCCGAAGCATCTGACGAATGCCAACCTGAAGAAATGGATTCAGAAGATCCATTATTCATACTCTACACCTCCGGTTCAACTGGCAAGCCTAAAGGCGTTCAACATACTGTGGGTGGGTATATGGTTTATACCGCAACAACACATAAATATGTTTTTGACTATCAGGACGGAGACATCTATTTCTGTGCCGCTGATATAGGATGGATTACCGGCCATTCGTACATCATATACGGCCCATTAGCCAATGGGGCTACTACCATGATGTTCGGTGGTATTCCAACATATCCAGATGCTGAGCGTTATTGGCAAATAATTGAAAAATGGGACGTTACTCAATTTTATACAGCCCCAACTGCTATCCGAGCAATCGCTGCAGCAGGAGAAGAGTTACCATCAAAATACAATATGTCTTCTCTAAAGATTCTTGGCAGCGTGGGAGAACCCATCAATCCAGAAGCATGGCGATGGTATCACACCCAAGCGGGCAAAGGACGCTGCCCGATTGTGGATACTTGGTGGCAAACAGAGACGGGTGGAATCCTGATAACTCCTTTACCTGGTGCAACTCCACTCAAACCAGGATCGGCAACATTACCATTTTTTGGGATTGAACCTATCGTTCTCGAACCAGAAAAAGGCGAAATTATTGAAGGAAATGGAGTGAATGGAGTACTAGCAATAAAAAGGCCATGGCCTGGTCAAATGCGTACAGTTTACGGTGATCACGAACGATTTGAAAACACCTATTTTCAACAATATAAGGGCTACTATTTCACCGGTGACGGATGTCGACGTGATGAAGATGGATACTATTGGATTACAGGGCGCGTAGACGACGTTATTAATGTATCAGGTCATCGAATGGGAACTGCCGAAGTCGAAAGTGCATTAGTCTTACATAGCAAAGTTGCCGAATCAGCAGTAGTTGGTTTCCCCCACGATGTAAAAGGTCAAGGAATTTATGCTTACGTAACCCTCAATGCTGGCGAAGAGTATACGGATGACCTAAAGAAAGAACTCAAGGCTCACGTTCGACAAGTCATTGGTCCGATAGCAACACCCGATGTTATACATTGGGCACCCGGGTTACCAAAAACTAGATCCGGAAAAATAATGCGAAGAATTCTCCGTAAAATTTCTACAAATGAAATTGATCAACTAGGAGACACCTCGACCTTAGCCGATCCATCTGTCGTAGAACAACTAATTTCTAATCGGTAAAAAAAAGGCTCACAGGTCGAGTGTTTGTTTAAAACATCTAAGCCTGTGAGCCTCCTATCTGTTGAACTCTTCATTTCGAATCCTCAGCCAATACTCTTTTACCAAAAATAAACATGATCACAGCCGCTACAGTCCAAAAAAGACCTATCACAGGATAGGAAGTACTG
>MDTA01020586.1_pt1 | contig 15591 bp, 18 predicted proteins | sample 811151 | NCBI WGS metagenome assembly MDTA01 (sample SAMN05326648, study PRJNA326480) | marine metagenome | isolation source: seawater | place: Indian Ocean: South | collected 2010 | reverse complement strand
TAAAGTTATATTTAATAATTCTTTTCTATCACAAGTAGGTATTATGCAACTTATCCCTTTATTTATCATTTATTAAATTAATTTTTTTGTCCAAGATTTCAGTGTTAATTCGTTGTCTATACTTAACTTCAAATCACTTTCATAATGATAATTAAATAACTCACTATAATTCATAAAAATTAACCTTTTTTACGTAACAAAAAAAAACGATTTATATCAATAATTTGTTTAGTTCCTCTTGTATGTGTAGTTACATCGAAAATAGATTTTTCTACTTTCATTCCAGATTTTTTTATTAAATTTTTAACATGCGCGTCTTTTAGAAAAGGTATAGGGTTTGATTGATTAAAATAAATTTTTAATTCTGAATGATTTTTTTTAACATTATAATCAAAATAATTTTGATTTTTTTTTAATAGTTGTTTTTGTATATATTGAAACAATAATATTCCATTTTTGTTTAAGTTCTTTTTACAACTTATCAAAAAATCATAATGTTTTTTTGATTCCAAATAACAAATGGTATCCTTACAATTAATTAAATCCATTTTTTTTTCAAATTTTGGAAAATTATTATTTAAATCAGCAGCTATGTAATTTTTTTTTGGAAAATTATGTTTTTTATAGAACTTTTTTAACATGCTGTCTCTTATGTCTATCCCATAAATTTTTGAACCCCTCCTATAAAACTCAAATAAATTAGCTCCATCACCAATTCCTATATCAAGTACATTTTTATTTTTGAAATCAAATTTTCTATGGTTGAGCAATCTAAAAATTGTTTCATTTGGAACTGTAAAGTTTTTTTCATTTTCAAGTTTTCTCCAATAATTTTTTACTTTGCTCTTAAAATTTTTATAGATCATTTTATTTAAATTTTTTTTTGAGTTTTATGCCTTTTAAATCATTCCATTGTAAGGGATGTCCAAATTTTAAATTATACCCTGATTTTTTTCCAATTAATTTGGGGTAAAATTTAGGCTCCAATCCATAGCCTGGTCTTATTACTTTAATATTTTGTTTAGAAAATTTTTCTCCTTTTTTTATATCTTTTGAGACATAAATAGATCTTCTAAATTTTTTATATCCTAGCTCTTCTTTATTTCTGTAAAAATTTTTTTTTCCTAACATTTTATAACTTTCATCTATAACTTTTCTTATTTTTTTAATTTGCTTTCCTTTTATTGAAAATTTTATATCAAGACCTTTTTTTTGACCTTCAAGAGCTATATGTTTTTCAATTATTTCTGCGCCTGAAATTATTGCAGCACTTGCTATTTTTGGATCGATAGAATGATCAGAAAAACCAATCGGACAATTAAATTTTTCTTTTAAAATTTTAATATTATTTAAATTAAAGTCATCTTTTTTTGCAGGATAAATAGTTACACAATATAATAATGCAATTTGTGTAGCTCCATATTTTGTTGCGGTATTATAAGCTTGTTCTATCTCTTTTAAGTTTGCTGTTCCTGTAGAAATAATTATTGGTTTTTTTGTTTTAGCAATCGCTCTTATTAGAGGTAAATCTGTGATTTCTAGAGATGCAACTTTATAAAATGGGCATTTTAATTTTTCTAATAAATTTATAGCTGACTCATCAAAGGGTGTACTAAAACAAGTTATCTTGTTTTTTTTTGCAAAATCGAATAATTCTTTATGCCACAGATAAGGTGTATGTGCTTTTTCATATAAGTCCCACAATGATTTTCCCTTCCATATCCCTGAATTCATCATAAAATCTTTCTTTTTTGAATTTAAAGTCATAGTACTGGGTAAATAAGTCTGTAACTTAACGGCATCAGCTCCATTTTTTTTTGCTGTTAATATAAGCTTTTTTGCCTGTGAAATTGATCCATTATGGTTCGAAGATATTTCAGCAATTAGAAACGGTTTTTTTTTGAAAATTGAATTTTTAATATTAAATTTCATTTTTTTTAATTTTTAAATCTTTAAAATGTAAATTTATCATAATATTTAAATATTTTATTAATCTCCCTTAAATAAATACCCCAAAGATAATCCAGATTATTTTTATTATTTCTTAAGTCACTTTCATAAATTAATGAATCGTGTCCTGTATCATAAGCAGAAGAGACATAATTATTGAGTTTATCTTCATACTCCTTGCTTTCTTTATATTTGGGAAATTTAATATCAATATATTTTATTAATTCACCAACGTCTTCAAGATGTTTTAGTGAATAAAAATTCGGCAAATCATTCATAATTTCTAGGCTACCAAATTGAATAGCTGGTTTTTTCTCCAATGCAGCCTCAAATATTGCAGTTCCACCAGGAGAAATTAAATAATCCATTTTTTTATATACATCAAAATTTGATATTTTATGGTCAATAACTTTTACATTTGGTGTATTTTTTAACTTCATTAAAAATTTACTTGATCTCCATTCGTAATTATAAGGATGATTTTTAATAACCAATTTTAAATCGTTTGGAAGAAATCGTGCTATAATTTTTGCTGCATTCAATTGGTCTTCATAGACCATATTAAGCAATCCAAGCTGCGCTTCTGGATAATGTTGTAAAGGAAAAAATACAAATTTATCAATATTTTTAAGATTATCATATTTAAATTTTTTAAGCTGATATAAATTTATTTTTTGTTGAATAAAATCTCTTATCAAATATTTTATTTCTTTTACTTCAGCTTCTTTTAATTCTTTAGAACTAAGTTTTAAATTTTGAATAATTTTTTTTAAAAAATAAATTGTATCAGATTTATCAAAAATACTTTTTTCTAAGTTTAATGAGTTAACATGCAATGGGACTTTTAATTTTTTTCTTGATTCTGAAATATATTGAATTGCTTTATCTGCATTTTTTGATTTTATTTTTTTTAAATTTAATTTTTTTAGTCTATGATGGAAAAAACTTTTTGACATATTTACATCATAGAAAAAAGTATGAGTATGTTGAATTTTAGTATCACTCATGCAAAACATTGGTATTTTATATTTGTTTGCTAATTTATTTAATAAAAGATGCCTTATATCTCCAAAATTGTAAGCAATTATTAACTCTGGTTTAAAATTTTCAAATAATTTTTTGATTTTTATCGAATATGCTAAAATATAATTCTTTATCTCATCATCTGTGTAACACTGTTCAAAAGCAAAAGGATATTTTTTTTTATAGGACAATGCTTTTTGTCTTAAAGTAAATGCACTTTCCCAAATAGAATTTATATTAAAATCATTAAGCATATTATTAATTTTATAATTACTTTCATTAACAATTTTACTATAATTATTTTCAATTTCACTTTCGTTTATGATATGTTTAAATTCAATTTCATTTTGGATTTTAATAAATCCCTCTGTACTTTTTTTAAATACCAAAGCAGATAATTCAGCTCCATTTTTGTAAAGTTTTTTTGCAATTTCAAATCCATGTCTTACAGCCCATTCTCTTTGTAAAATTAAAAAAATTCTTTTATTTTTTAAAACGATATTTTCCATAATTCACAAAACTACTTTTTATTTGCTTTTGATATCAATCCTCTTGAATTATATTTAATTCTGTCTTTCCTGGCTAAATATAATTTACTTAGACTTGTAACAAAACGATCACCTTGTTTTAAATCAGATATTATATTTTTATTTTTTTTATTTAAAACTTTTTCAATTAATATCATTGACTTATCGGCTGTGCTTACAACTAACCAGTCTTTATCGTGTCTAGAGATTAAACCAGACATAAATGGATGATTAATTGAATCTCCATCATGTAATTGTGCTTTTTTAATTCTAACTATTTTTTTGTTTATTGAAGTTAAAGCACCAGGATACGGGTCATCAAAAGCGTTGATAAATCTTATCAAATTTTCTGAACTCATGTTCCAGTCAATCCATCCATTTATGTTTGTGTTTAGTCTGGGATTATATCTACCTAAATAATTTGATTGATTTTTTAATAAAAATTTTTTTCCTAACTTAATTTCTTTTATAAAAGCTTCAAAAAAAGAAATAAAAAGTTTTGTGCTATATTCCTCCATTTCTTGATGTATTACGCAGTTATGGGGAAATAGGGAATTTTTTGAGTAAATAATTGGTCCTGTGTCAATTCCTTTGTCAACTAAATGAACCAATTGATTGTCTATTCTGTCATTTCTTAATATTCTCCAAGACATGCTGCCACCGCCTGCATCTAATGGTAATCGTGAGTTGTGAAAATTTACTAAATTATTTTTTAAAAATTTTTTAATTATTTTTTCTGAAAAAATTATTCTTGAGCCTAAACTTACAAATAATGTTTTTTCAATATCAAAATTTTTAACTATAAATTTTTTGCATTCAGCATTAATTCTATCAAATACCCTATAGTTAATTTTTTTGATATTTTTAGATTGATCAGAACTTGAAATAATACAGTAGTCTATTTGATGTTTTTCAATTATTTTTACTAATTTATTTAATTTATTGTGGTATCCAAAAATTATAATACTTTTTAATTTTGGTATTGAAAAAAAATTATTTTTGATCACTTTTATTATTTTTGTTTATTTTTTTTAGCAACAAAAAATACCAAGGTAAGTGCACAGGTCCTGAAAAAATTGTAAACTTATTAAATTCAGTTTTGATTGTATAGCTTCCTCTTACCCCATTCTTAGGTTTCGGTATTTTTCTTTCTGGAAAAAAGGGAATTTTTTTAATTAACTTGTAGCCTTTTTTTTTTATTATTTTTTCAAATTTAGGTATAGAATGTATATTAAAATCACCATCAGGATCATTATCTTTTAATGAATTTTTTTTAAGTTCTCTAATGTGAATCAACACATCAATCGGTCCATCATAAAAAAGAGAGTTTATTGCTATCCATTTTGAGTTAATTTTAGAAATTGATTTGAACAATTTTTCTGAATCTTTAAAGCAACAAAAAGTTTGTATAGAGATTGTCAGATCTACATTTAATTTTTTTTTTATGTTTAAAATATCTTGAGTATAAAATTTACAATTTTTATTTTTATTCAACTTCTTGGCTTTATTAATTTGTTTTTTTGAGTAATCCCATCCTATAAACTTAATTTTTGGAAATTTTTTAGAAAAATAATTTATTTGGGCTCCTAGTCCACAACCTAAATCTAATACTGATTTAGTTGTATTATTTAAAGCTTTATTAGATTTTAAAAATTTTTCAAAGCTTAGAGTGCTTTGATAAGGAGATTTAATCTGTACTAATTCAGAGTCTTTGATTTTTTTAATTTTCATTTTGAATTTAACTCTCTCTTGAGATCATCATATTCCCTCATTTTTCTCTTCATGAAATTCATTGTTAATTTAGTTTTTAAGCTTATTCCTTTGGGTGTTATGATATAGACGTATCTTAATTTATTAGGATTATTTTTAAAATTTTGAATTTTAATTAAACCTTTTTTTTTTAAAGATTGAATGCAATAATTTAATTTTCCAAGACTCATACCTAAATTTTTTGACAATCTTCTTTGTGAAATTTCGGGTTTTTTTTTGATATTTCTTAATATATCAAGATATTCTTGTTTATCATCCATAAGTTCAAATTTTGAACAATATAACGTTCAACCTTTGAACAGTAAAGTAATTTTTATTAATTTTTTACTAAAAAAATTTTAATAATAGTGATAATAAATCAATATAAATGAAAATATGTAGTAACTGTGTAATTCCTGAAACATCAGAAACTTTAATATTTGATAAAAATAATAAATGCTCTGTATGCACTCAAATAAAAGAAAAAAAGGAAATTAATTGGAAAAAGAGAAATGAAGATTTAGATAATTTAATTTCTAATTATAAAGGAAAATATGAATATGATTGCATAATCCCATTTTCAGGAGGGAAAGATTCAACTTTTACACTTTGGTATTTAGTTACTCAAAAAAAAATTAAACCACTTGTGGTTAGATTTGATCATAATTTCTACAGAGAAAATCATGAGTTAAATGTACAAAAAACAATTAGTAAACTAGGTGTTGATTTTATTAATTACAAATCAAATTTTGATATAGTCAAAAAAACAATGCTAGAAAGCTTAATAAGAAGAGGTGATTTTTGTTGGCATTGTCATGTGGGTGTGTCTGCTTTGCCAATAAATATAGCTATAGAAAAAAAAATTCCGCTCCTTTTTTATGGTGAACCATCATCTGAATATTCCTCATATAATGACTATGAGGAAATTGAAGAGATGGATAATGAGAGATTTAACAAAGTTTCAAATCTAGGAATTAATGCAGAAGATATGCATGAAATGATTAAAGAAAGATTTCCAAATGCAAATATTGCTATAAAAGATTTAAAACCATATATTTTTCCAAGTCCTAGGGATTTAATCCAAAACAAAATTAAAAGCAGGTTTTTAGGTAATTATTTACCTTGGGATGTAAAAGAACAAGTTAAAATAATTAAAAAAGAACTAAACTGGCAAGGCGATAATGTAGAAGGTATTCCAGAGCAGTATGATTACGAAAAAATAGAATGCATGATGCAAGGTGTTAGAGATTATATAAAATTTTTAAAAAGAGGTTTTGGAAGAACTGCGCATTTAACATCAATTGATATAAGAAATAAAAGAATGAATAGATCAACAGCTCTAGAGCTTTGCAAAATGTACGATGGGAAAAAACCTAAATCTTTAGAAATTTTTTTAAAAATAATTAAAATTTCAGAGGATGAATTTTATGATATTGTTAAAAAACATATCGTCTTTCCAAACGAGGTTTGGGATAGAGAAAAATTAAAAAAAAATAAATCTAATATTACACCAAGTGATTTTGATCAATGGGGTAAAAAATTTTCATAAATGTATATAGGTATAATTGATTATGGTGCCGGAAATATAAATTCGGTATTTAATACAGTTTATAATCTTGGATATAATCCAAGAATAATCGAAAATCCTGAGCAGATATCTGAATATAAAAAATTAATAATTCCAGGTGTTGGATCTGCTTTTAAAAGTATAGATATTTTAAAAAGAGAAGGATTTTTTAGTGAAATAAAAAAATCAATTAATACAAATACAACAATTTTAGGAATATGTTTGGGTTTTCAAATATTTTCTAAATATTTATATGAGGATGGAAAATCAGAAGGTTTAAATTTTATTGGAGGAAAAGTTGTTCCAATTAACAATCCATCAATATTCAATATTGGTTGGAATAAAGTTCAAATATCAACTGAAATAGCAAAAAAAATTGGTATAAAAAAAAACTCTGAATTTTATTTTTGTCATTCTTATTATTTAAGTAATGTTGCTACAGAGGATAAAAAATTTATTTTAGGTAAAATTAATTTTTACAAAAATATACCCTCTTTAATTATTAAACATAATTTTATGGGGGTACAATTTCATCCAGAAAAAAGTCAATCAAATGGGCAAAAACTGATGAAATATTTTTTAGAATGGGAAATTAAGTGAGTTTTTTAAGAATAATTCCCTCATTATTATTATCTAATAAAAAATTAGTTAAAGGTGTCTGCTTTAAAGATCACAAAAATGCTGGAAGTCCTAAAACAACAACTATGGCTTTTGAAAATCAAGGTGCAGATGAGGTTTCGATAATTGATATTGATTGCTATTCGCATGATGTTGAACCAGATTATGAAACACTGAATGAAATATCGAAATTTTCTAAAACACCAATTACATTTGGAGGTGGCATAAAAAATTTAGATATTGCTAAAAAAATAATTAGAGCGGGTGCTGAAAAAATTTATTTAAATAGAGCTGCACTTAATAACAGCGAATTAATAAATACCCTTGTTAAAACTTTCGGTGGGCAAGCTATTGTGGTTGGAATAAACATAATAAAACACGGTAATTCTTATAAAATATATGAAGATGCTAACAATCAATATAATTTAGAAAAATATATTTTAAATATACAAAAATTAGGTATTGGGGAAATTAAAATAATGTTTGTTGATAGAGAGGGAAAAAAGATTGGAATTGACTTGGATTATAGCAAAATTCTAAATAAAATAATCTATGTTTCTAGCATATTTGAGGGAGGTATAGGAACCTTAAATCATATAGAAAATGCTTTTGATATAAAAATAAAAGCTTTAAGTCTTGGTACAATGCTGATTTTTAATGATTACAATATCGTTAAAATTAAGAGTCATTTATACAACAAAGGTTACAATGTTAGATTATAATTTTAAAAATTTAACAAATAAATTATAAATATAATCTATATCCTTAATTCTCATTAAAGAATGTAATGGCAGAGTAATTTGAGAATTATAAAAATTTAATGAATTTTTTTTTTTCATTTAAAATTATACTGTTTTTGTAAGAATTGTGTAGATACAAAGGCTTATAATGAATTTGTGAACCTACATTATTATCTCTTAAAAATTTCATTAATAAATTTTTTTTTATTTTTGAATTTTTTTTCAACAAAATCACAAAAAGGTGCCAAAAAATATCTTGATTTTCGTCATTAAGGATTTCGAAGTAATTTTGGAATACTTTAAATTTTTTTATATAGTATTTTACTAATTTTAATCTCTTTTTTTTAAAAATTTCTAGCTTACTCAACTGATCTAAACCAATTTGAGCATTTATTTCTCCCATTCTAAAATTGAGACTTGGCATTGGAAGTGTATATGGATCAGTAATATTTGTAAGTTTGAGAGAATGGCTTCTGACTTCAATTAATTTGTTGTAATACTTTTTATCATTTGTGGTAATTGCTCCACCCTCAATGGTCGTTAAGTTTTTTACAGGGTGAAATGAAAATGTTGTCGCTAACGAATATTTACAATTTCCAATAATATTTCCATCTTCTCCTCTACTTCCAAAACTGTGACAACCATCCTCTATAATTGATATTTTGTTTTTTTTACAAACTTCTTTAAATTCTTTTAAATCAAGAATATTTCCTGCGTAATGAACTGGAAAAAATAAATTTGGTCTAATTTTTTTTTTTTTACAAGTGGTAATAATTTTTTTAAAACCTTCAATATCAACCATGCCTGTTTTTGGATTCACATCGCACAAAATTATTTTACCTTTTAAAAGAGTTATTAAACTTGATATAGCAACAAAATTGATGTTTGGGACTATTGCTACTATATTTTTAAAATTACAAGCTAAAACAGTCATTAATAATGCAGATGTTCCATTATTACATACTACTGCATATTTAGATTTAGTTAATTTGCAAATACTTCTTTCAAAGTCCTTACAAATATTTCCATTTGTAATGAATTGTTTATTTAAAGTTTTTTTTAAATTTTCAAAATTAAGATCATTAAGATCTTGCATTCCATAATGAATAAAATTTTTATTTTTTTGCATTTAAAATAAATCTAAATGAATTTATTTTTTGATAAAATTTTTCTCATTTCTGAAGGTTTAAGAAAATCATTGTTAGTATTGCTTAAGTATTTAAAACCTATTTTAACTTTTTTTAATTTTTTTATTTTGCAATATTTTTGAATTTCATTTTCATTTAAATTATTTAAAATAACATAGTTGTTCTTTCCCTCTAGTGTATTATAACTGTCACTCTCTGAAATTAACTCTTCATGTAACTTCTCACCCGGCCTTATACCTATAAAATTAAATTTAGCCTTTGGATTTATGGCTCTAGATAAATCTAGGATATTAAAGCTTCTTAATTTAGGAACAAAAATCTCACCCCCTAAATTATTTGCTAATGACCAATTAACCAAATCAACTCCCTGCTCAAGTGTAATATTAAACCTTGTCATCTTTGGGTCTGTTATCTTAAAAGGTTCATTTTTTTTATTTGAATTCAAAAACACTGGCAAAACTGAACCTCTACTTCCAAGGACATTGCCATATCTTACTATGCTAAACTTTATTTTTCTTTTTCCTTTTATATTATTCGCAGAAATAAAAATTTTATCAGAACAAAGTTTTGACGCTCCATATAAATTTATTGGAGAAGATGCTTTATCAGTCGAAAGTGCGATTACATTTTGTACTTTTTGGTCCAAACATGCCTCTATTACGTTTTGAGCTCCCATTACGTTAGTTTTTATTACCTCCATTGGGTTGTATTCACCTAAATTGACATGTTTTAATGCCGCTGCATGAATTACTAAATCAATGTTTTCTATGGCTCTATGTAATCTACTGCTATCTCTTACGTCGCCTAAAAAAAATCTTATAAATGGAAATTTTTTTGCAGGATATTTTTTTTCCATTTCAGATTGTTTGAATTCATCTCTGCTAAAAATAACTAATCTTTTTACTCTTGTTTTGCTTTTTATAATATAATCACAGAAAGCGTTACCAAAACTTCCCGTTCCGCCTGTTACTAAAATTTCTTTACCATTAAATATTTTCATAATTATCAATTTAACCTTTTGAATTGAGATTTACAAACCGGACCATCTAATAAATCATTGATATTTCTTCCTTCTTCGCACTCTTTTATTTTTAAAAACACTTTATCTATTTTTTTTAAATATTTTTTTAAAATTTTTTTATCATGTGCAGTACACACATAAATGGCATTGGAACATAAAAAATTTGCTTTAAGCATTTCCTGAGATATTAATGTTTTATATTTTAAGAAGTTTTTACTTTTTATCGCAAAACTTGGTAAAGCGTCTATACCAAAAATCTCTAAAGGTAACTCGTATTTCTTTCCAATTTCTATCCAGCTTTTTTTAATTTCTCTTCCTAGCTTTGTTACATATTCCCAAGATTTTGTTTTCTCCATAACTTCAAGGGTTTTGCCTCCTGCAACATAACCGATTCTTTCAGACCAAAATGTACTACTAATAAAACTATCTGATGCTTTTTCCATAATTTTTCTTTTTCCAATGATCGATGTAATAGCATAACCATTACCTAATGCTTTTCCAAACATACAAATATCTGGATTTACTTGATACTTTAAGTGTATTCCACCTAAAGTTTCTCTAAAACCAGAACTACACTCGTCAAAAATCAAAACAATTTTATTTTTATTAGCTAAATCTCTTACTTTTTTTAAAAAATCATTTTTTGGTAAATAATTTCTAGATACTTCCATAATTATTACACCAATATTATTGTTTTTAATTAAAGACTCTAATTTTTTTAAGTCATTGAACATAAATGTAAAAACTGTATTTTTTAATTTTTTTAACACTCCATTTGTAGCTAACCCAGGTAAAAGATGTGATTTTAGATCATCTCTTTTACTTAAGTTGGCTGCTAGATACCAATCATGCCATCCGTGATAACCACATACTGCTATATTTTCTTTTTTTGAATAAGTTCTTGCGATTCTAATAGCCATAGCATTAGCTTCTCCACCAGTTCTTGCAAATTTTGCTTGATCAGCCCATGGATGGAGCTCGATAAGTTTTTCAGCTAAAATCACATCCTCTGGACAATTTAAAGATGACATATTACTTCTATCAATAGCTTTTTTAACTTCATTATCTATTTCACTTCTTGCATATCCAAGTAAATTTGTTCCAACTCCCATTAAAGCAAAATCAGTTAATTTTTTATTATCTAAATCCCAAACAGAGCAACCTTTAGCTTTTTGATAATATGAAGGCCAAAAATTAGGTAAAAACATATCAGGATTTTTTGATAGAAACATATTTCCACCTGATATGGATTTTTTTGCTCTTCTCCAAAACTTTTGGCCTGTTGACAATTTAGATCCCTCGTCTCTCTTAATCTTACTATTAACTTTAAATATATTTGGATGTTTATGATAAAGATTTATAATATCTTTTAAACTAAAAAAAAGATTTGGTTTGAAATAATTTAAAATTTTTTTAATACACTCTAGATCCTCTTTTTCATCAAGGGTCAATCTTAAAAACGAATAGTCTTTATGGTACTTTTTGAACATTTTTTTGTATTTACTATTATTTCTAATAATTGGCGTAACATGTTCTTTTGCATAAGTGTCTCCTTTTGCTAAAAAGGAGCTTTTTAATGATTTAAAATTAAAAACCTCAATATCCATTCCATCAGGATAAGTTTCTTTAAAAGAATCTGCTAAATAATCTGTTTTTTTAGATATGAACTTTTTAACAAAACTGTCTACTAATACTGGGTCAATTAACGGGCTATCACCCGTAATTCTTACAATAGTTTTAAGTTTAAACTGTTTAGCAGCTTTATAATATCTCTCTAAAACATTTTTTTCACTGCCCACAAAATAATTTATTTTTTTTGATTTAAGTAGTTTAATTAATTTTTTGTTCGCTTTGTTTTTTGTGGTTGCAATTATTATTTTGTTCAACAACTTGGATTTTGATAACCTTTTAATTAAAATTTCTATAGTGGTTAAATCATTGATTTTAGTAAGTATTTTATTTGGAAATCTTACCGACTCACATCTTGCTTGAACTATAGCTCCTATCATATTAATTCCACTTTGAAGGATTAATTATTTTCAAATTATTAACAGATAAATCCTTATAACTTAAATTTAGTTTTTTTTTATTACAAAAATATTTTAAAAAATCAAAAAACTGTTTAGAATTATCAAAACCAATTATAGCTTTAGAATAAACTTTATTTGATTTAATAAAATCAGCACATGCCTCCAATGCACTTATTCTATGTTTAAATAAAAATTTATACCATTTTTTTAAATAAATATTTTTTTTAAAATTATTTGGTAAATTGTTTTCAGGAATAAGCAATAAACCTTGTAAAAAAATAGATCTTATATGAATTTCTACTTTTTTATCTTTTAATTTTTTTAATATTTGATTATCTAAAATTCTTTGATCAAAAATATTTAACGGAAACTGTATAAAATCAAAATTAAATTTATTTATATATTTTATTACATCATTTATATCATATGCTGAGATTCCTAATTTCTTTATTAGTCCCTTTTTTTTTATTTTATTCAAAGCCTCAATTATTCTCTCTGACTTACTGGATTTTAAGTCATTAATGTCATGCAAAAGAACTCCTTCTAGATTTTTTACATTTATTTTATTAATCGATAAATTAATGAGTTCTAAAGTTTTAGAATAAATATTTCTATTATTAAATTTTCTTAAACCATTAATTTTGGTTATTACTTTAAATTTCTTAAATTTTTTATTTTTTGAAAATAATCTTCCTATTTTATTTTCACTATTTCCATAAGCGTTTGCAGTATCAATTAATAAAATTTTCTTTTTAAGAGAGTAATTTAATATTTTTTCAAAATTATTTAATGTAATTTTCGAGGATTTGTTAGCTATCCCATACCTCATTCCCAATTGTGCAGTCCCAATTCCTATTTTCATTTAACCTAAAATAACCTTTATATTTTGGTCTATACTATTCATTTTATATTTCATTTCTTTCAAAGTGTTAAATTTAAGTATTAAAACACCCAATGCATCCTTACCAAGATTAAATTTTCTTATTTTTTGATTTTTTTTACAAAAGATTTTTTTTTCAACAATATTTTTTTTTAACTTTTTTGAAAAACTAATTTTTTTAAAGATTCCATTTTTTTTACTATTAATTCTCAAGGTAGAATAAAATCTATTATATTTTTTTTTGAAATTTTTATAATATAATTTATTTCCTAAACTAGCTTCGACAGTTGCTTTAATCAAGTCTACTCCAGTACTTAACTTTATCAATTCAGGAATATAGTCTCCACCATTACGGGGCCCAATTTCTATAATCATGAATTTATTATTTTTAATGAATTGTAAATCAAAATTAAATGCACCAAATTTTATTTTCAATTTTTTAAATACTTTTTGAAGATCCTTCAAAGCTTTTTTTAAATTTTGCTTTGAATGAGTGGAAGGCCAGCTTTCGCCTACAGGAATTAATGGATTTGGATATGAATTAAAGTATTGATCAGCTAAATGTGCAAAAACTAATCTGCCTTTATAAACAAATCCATCACCTGCTATTTGACTCCCTTTTCTCTCTAAAAATTCCTCACATATTATTTTTTTTGATCGTGAAAATTTTTTTGCATTATCAAATTTTCTTTTTAAATTAACTAATTTCTCAATTTTACTTATCCCTTTAGATCCAGAAGCATCAACAGGTTTTATCATAACTGGAAGTTTGCTTTGCTTGGTCAAAAAAATTTTGAATTTCCTAAAATCTTTAAAGACCCTATTTTTAGGAAAAACAAAACCTTCTTTTTTCAGAAATAATCTAAATTTATTTTTATAAGCTAATGTTTCAACAGATTTTAATGAATTTGATGGTAATTTTAATTTGTTTGCAACATAAGCCTGTGTTGTGGCCCCAACTTCCGAAGCATAAGATATAATTGCATTAATTTTTTCATTTTTTGAAATTTACAAAATTTTTTTTTTATTAGCAATAGATATGTTGTAAAATTTACTTGCATTTTTGGCTCCTGGGCTTTTTTTATTAGAATCACAAACAATAACAAAATATTTTTTTTTTCTTGCATATAATATAGGTGAAATTTGATGTGCTGCTGCCCCTAAAAATAAGATTTTTTTTTTCATAGTAATAAAAAATATTATATCGTTCAAAATTTGAACAGTAAAGCAAATATTAATTTAATTTACTTTTTTTATAAATTATTTTTTTTATTCTAAGTGCACCTAAATGGTCTAAAAGATTTTTTGATCGATTTTGCATTTTTACTAACTCTTTTGGATTTTTGTATAGACTGTATATTAGACTATTTAATTTTAATATTTTTTTTGACTTATAATATCCGAAATATATGGACGTTTTTTTTTTTGAAAAAGCAATTTGGTTGCTTATTGTCTCTTTATCATTAGAAATTATGATTGATGGAAGCTTAACCTGAGTGGCTTCAAATTTAGTAATACCACTATTGGTGATTAAAAGATCGTTTAACTTCATGATTTTTTTAAGGTTTTTTGGATTTATATATAACTTGTATTTAATACTATTGTTTGTCATAATTTTTTTAATTGTTTCTGTTTTAATCTCACTAAATTTACCAATTACGATGTTTAATCTTATTTTAACATTTAATTTATTTAATATTTTTAAAACTTTTATAGTGATGTTTTGTGGATCGCTACCACCCATAGAGATCATTATTTTTTTTAAACTTTTAATTTTATCCCTAGCTGTTGTTTTTGAAAGAACTACATATTTTTCTCCAGCATAAATTTTATCGTTTTTAGGCTTTTTTTTGACTGATACTGGAAAAAAAACTAGCTTTGGGCCATTAATATATTTTAAGGAGTTAGCAATCAAAACCGTAAAAATATGCTTGGTGTTATAATTTAAAAAAAAAATATCTTTTAGAAAATTATCAAATTTCCTTACATCAAAAATAAAAATTTTAATTTTTTTTTCTTTAATTAATTTGATAAATTTTACTTTCGATTTTATAATGTAATATGAAATATTCTCTTTACTAAGTGTTCTATTTAAATTTTTACTTCTAGTAAAAAAAATTGTCTTTTTAGATGGAAAAACTTTACTTAATGTTATGCATCTTTTAAGATGCCCCATTCCAATTTTTCTTGATGCATCCAGGTAAATGCCTATCATTTTTTTTTGATTAATATCTATAATTTAAATTTTTTTCAGTGCATAAATCAAGCCAATTGAGCTATTAGTACTGGTCAGCTGCACGTATTACTACGCTTCCACACCCAGCCTATCAACGTGGTG
>MDTA01221284.1_pt1 | contig 15592 bp, 13 predicted proteins | sample 811151 | NCBI WGS metagenome assembly MDTA01 (sample SAMN05326648, study PRJNA326480) | marine metagenome | isolation source: seawater | place: Indian Ocean: South | collected 2010 | reverse complement strand
TTTTCGATTAAAAAAACTATTTATGTTATAAAATAATTTTTTCATAATTAAACACTAATTATATTAGATCCAGACTTAAAAAATTTAAAATTGACCACTTTTGATTTCATCTTTTTTAAAAATTTTTTTTGGTTTTTTTTAGGAACATATATTAGAATAAACCCTCCAGCACCAGCACCTAATAATTTACCCCCTAAAGCACCATATTTTTTACATTTGTTATATAGATTATCTATAATTGGATTTGAAACATTTCTATCAAGCTTTTTTTTATAATCCCATGTTTTTGATAGTAAATCACCTACAAAATCTGGATTTTTCTCAGATTGAAATTTTTTATCTGCTAAAATAGCTATATCATTTATTTTATTTAAATTTTTTAAATTTTTTTTAATTTTTGAAAGTTTCTTTTTTTCTATATTTTTTGCACTTCTTTTTATACCTGAGTAAACAATAAATAAATTATTTTGAATATTTGATATTAATTTCTTATTTTTATATTTCACAATTTTAATTTTTTTTCCTTTTGAAATTTCAATTTTTTGAAAATCACCCAAAGCAGCAAAAATTTGGTCTTGAAAACCAACACATTCCTTTAATTTATCTCTCTCAAGAGATATAGCTTCAAAGGCTAAATCCATAGGTTTTAATTTTTTTTTTTTATAATATTTGATTAAATTTAACAGCCCAACTGAAAAGGATGAGGAAGATCCTAGCCCAGAATGACTAGGCAAATCAGAAGCGATGTGCATTTCTATATTCTTATTGATTTTTTCTTTTATAAAAACTTCTTTGATAACTGGATGAGTGATATTATTATTTGTTTTAACAAACTCTAATTTGCTATAAAAAAACTTAAGTTTGTGTTTAAATAGATTAGAATAATATTTTGTTAAAATTATATATATAAATTTATCAATTGCCCCACCAATAATTATTGATTTTTTTTTTGAAAAAAACTCTGGGAAATCTGTGCCACCTCCAAATAAACTAATTCTTAGAGGTGTTTTAGATATCAAGATCATTATTAAATTTTACCTTTCAAGCTCTATAATATTATCAAATAATTCTTTATCATTTATTTTATGAGATATTAAAATAAATGTTGCATCTTTTTTTAAAAAATTTTTTATATTATTTAAAACTTTTCCTTCTGTATCTTTGTCTAATGCATTTGTAGCTTCATCAAATAAAATAAAATCAGGATTTTGATATAAAGCTCTGGCTATTGCAATTCGTTGTTTTTGACCACCTGAAATTTTACTTCCTATCTCTCCTATATCACTATAAATACCATCAGATAAGCCTTTAATAAAATCTTCTAATTCAACAACTTTTAAAATTTTACTTATTAAATTATGATCAATCTTTTCTTTTTCCAAAAAAGTTATATTTCTTAACAAGGTATCATTAAATAAAAAAATATTCTGGTGAACGATTCCAATCTTGGTGTTTAATTTAAATGGCATCTTTTCTACCAAAACGTCATCAATATATATTTCAGATTTTTGTGGAATTATCAATCCACTCAATAAATCAAATAGGGTAGTTTTACCTATACCTGAACTTCCAACTAAACAATTAAAAGTTCCTTTTTGAATCTTAATTTCTGAATTAAATTTAATTGAATTTTCAGCTTTAGGGTATTTATATTCAATAAATTTGATTAATATTTCTTTATTAAAATTATATTTAGTTATTTTTTTTGGTTCTAAGTCTTTAGAAAAAAGATGCTCAATCAAATTAGTTTCTATTTGTTTTGCATAACTCATTGCGGATATGCCTCTTGCAATTCTGGTAAAGGAAGGGAGTATTCGAAAAAAAATCAAAGTATAAATTGCAATTTTAGGAAAAAAATTTTGAAAATCAAAATTTAAATTTGAAAAAAATATTCCAAAAACCAAACAAAAAACTAAAATGGTTATCAATTCAATTATGTGTCTTGGTAAACTTTCATTAATTAAATACCTCTTATCAGAACTAGAAATTTTCTTAGTATAATTTAAACTTTCACTTAATAATTTTTTTTGCTTTGAAAAAATAATTATATCTTTAATGCCAGCAAAAATTTGTTGTAAAATTTGATGTCTAGCTAAATCATTATTCAATCTTATTCTTCCAATTTTTTTGATAAAATTTCTTATAATCTTCATTATTAATAAACATAAAAGCGCAAAAGAAATAAAAATCACAAAAAAAACCTTGGAATAAAAAAAAGCAAAAATCATTAAACTTATTATGATAAAAATTTCAGCCGTCAATAAAATTGATGGTACAACAATTAAGTTAAAATAATTTGTTATTTCATCAGAGGAAAATCTTACTTTATCAGTGCTACTCTTATCTAGATGAAATTCATATGGCTTGTTAATAAATGAAGTTAAGATTTCTAACTGAACTTTATTTCTAAACTCATAAATAAAATGCGAATTATAAATCAAAGATAGAATTGTAAAAAAGAATTTTAAAAGATAATAAAAAAATATAAATATAACATAAGTTTTCAGGAAGGAATTTACTCCGGTGATTTCAAAATAATTATAAATATTTTTTACAAAAAAATTATTAGACTCAATAAAAAATGACTCATTGTAATCAACTAGTAATGAAAAAAAGGGGGATAAAACCATAAAACCCAGCGCTTCTGAAATAGATAAAAAGATCGCTATAATAAAAAGAATTAATAGTTTTCCCCAGCTATTAAATCTAAGAAATATCTTTAAAGTATTCATCATAAAAATTAATTCAAATAAAACCTTTTTTTTAGTTTTAAAAAATTTAATCTTTTTATATCTCCAATGTCTGAAAAAAAATTATTTGTATGCATACAATAAATTTTATTTAAATATTCAGGTATTATTTCTGTTGAAAAATCTTTAAATTCTTTTTTAGAGTTTTTAAGTTCATTTATCATTTTTTTTGAAATAAAATAAATTGCTCCATTTGCATTATTTCCTTTAAATGATTTTGGTTTTTCATAAAAATTACTCAAAATTTTATCTTTTGTTGTTTTAATTATTCCACATTGATTTGGATAATTTGTTTTAAAAGTAATCATCGACATAAGACAATTTGATGGCCTTTTTTTGTGCTTCAAAATATAATTTTTAAAATTGTCATCAATAAAATTATCACCATGCAATAATACCCCGTCTCTATTTTCGTAGAAATCTAGATTTTTAATCAATGTACCTCCTGTTCCCAATATTTTTTTTTCATGAGACAAAAATATCCTATTTCTATAAGGATGTTTAATAAGGTAATCTTTTATTTTTTTATGATAAAAATGTGTATTAACCAGAATTTTTTTAACGTCAGAATTAATTAATTTTCTTATCCAAAATTCTAACAAATTTATTTTACTATATTTGATTAAACATTTAGGTTGATTAATTGTTAAAGGTTTTAATCTTGTTGAAAACCCAGCACATAAAATTATGGCGTTCATTTTTTAATATTACTAAGTACTTCCTTCAAAGATAAAGGAATATTGCCATTTTTACCAACTTGTATACCACTAGCAATCGAACCTAAAAATGCAGACTCCCATGGTGAAGCTCCAGAGGCTAATGATAATGCTGAAAGAATTAATAATGAATCTCCAGCACCAACAACATCTTTTGGGAAATTATTTAAGATGGGTATTTCGTCAGTCTCATGTATGCTTTTTTTACTATTTGTAACATCTATAATCATACCTAGAGATCCGAGTTTAATAATAATATTTTTTGCTCTACATTCTTCTCTAAGTTTACTTGTTAAAACAATCAAACCATCTTCATTATTTCTACATGCTAATCTTGCTTCTCTTTCTGTTGGAGTAATTAAATTCATATCTTTGAATCTTGAAATATTACCATCTTGAGAAGAAGATTGACTATCTGCAACCATTATAATCTTCTTTTTTTTTCCTAATTGAGTAATTTTATCGACTATATTTTGAGTAACAAAACCGTAATTAAAATCTGAAAACACAATTAAATCATATTTATTAATTTTTTGAGTGATTTTTTTAATAACTTTACTTTGAATTTCTTTAGAAATTGAGTTTTGATAAAGTTTTGAAGATCTAAACATAGTTTGGTCTTCAAACTTAAATCTTTTTTTTAAAGTAGTTGGCCTTTGATTATCTATAAAAATATAACTTTTTAGATTTTTTGTTTTTAACTTCTCTACTGCAAACTTATATTCATTATCATTTCCAGCGACTGAAAAAAAATCTACTTTTGCACCTAAACCTTCTGCATGTAATGCAACAATCCCTGCTCCTCCAATAAATTTAGTTTCATTACTTTCTTTTACTACTAAACTATTATCTTCTTGTGACATTCCTATTGGTTGGCAAAATATATAATTATCAATGATTAGATCTCCTACCACAGCTACATTAAGATTTTTAAAATTACTAAGTATTTTTTTTAATCTATTAAAATTTATCTTATGATTCTTTATATAATTCTTCGGTAAATTTAAAATCTGAGTTTCACTTATCTCTTTTTGAATTAAATCTTGTGATGTAAAAGTAACCTCTCCTGAACTAAATATTAACCTTCCATTAAATTTTTTTAATATATTTAACTCTTCATTCTCTAAATTCTCATATTCTTTACCCTTCACGACAACATGTGGCTTATAACTTGTTAAAGTATTTTTTAGAGATTTTGTAATTAACACTGCATGATCTACATAAGAACAACTTCTCACACTTTCTAATCTTAGTTTTTCATCTATGTTAGCAGCAGAGCCAGCAATTCTATTACTATTCACTCCGACAATTAAATAACCTGTAATACTTTTTGCAAACTTTAATAAACGCAAATGTCCTGGATGTAAGATATTAAAATTACCTGATACAAACGTGATTTTTTTCTTCATTAAAATTTTAAAATAATTTTTGGTTTATTAATTTTTTTTTTATTTTTAAACAATTGTTTTATATCTTTAAATTTAACTAATTGATAAATTTTATCTATATTAATCTTTGATTTACTTATTACTTTGTGAAATTTCAATAAATCAGTATCTAGTTTGGAATTTCCACCCCAACTACCAAAGATTCTTTTTCCTGAAATTAAATCATGTGGACTCAAAGAAATTAAATCCTCAGATTTTGGATGAGAGACAAAATATAATTTTCCTAGACGTGATAAATAATTGAAACACTTAGTTATCATTTTAGCCTGACCAGAGCATTCAAAACAATAATCTACACCTGCATTTGTGATGACAGACAATTTTTTTTCGTAATTTGCACTATTAGAGTTAATTAAATTTTTAAATCCTAATTTTTTAAGAAAATTTAATCTTTTAGGATTATTATCCATACAAATTATTTTTTTAACACCAATTCCTTTTAGCGCAATTAATGTAAATATTCCAACAGCTCCCACCCCAACAACTAGACATGTTTTATTCTTATTTGGCCTTGCTTCATTGAGTACTACGCCCATGCCTGTTGGAATAGAACATCCATATAACGATGCGTGTTTCAAAGAAATATATTTTGGAAGTTTATAAATTCTTGATTTATCAATTAAAGAGAAAGTTGAAAAAGTAGAAATAGGTCCGTAATTAATGTGTTTTTTTTTAGTTTTTATTTTTCCATTTTCATCATTTCTTTTTGTGTTTTTTTTTAACCAACTTAGAATTACTAAATCATTAGATCTTATTTTATTAACACCATTTCCTTTACTTATCACTTTACCTACTGCTTCATGGCCAAACATATGTGGCAACCATTTATCAATACCTCTGTTGCCATAATATTCCATAAATTGACTTCCACAGACTCCACTATAATAAATTTTAATAAGTGCTTGATTTTTTTTTGGTTTAGGTAACTTTAAATTATAAAAATTTATTTTTCTTTTTTTTTCTAAAATAGCTGCTCGGGCATTTATTATATTCATGTAATTACTTGATGCTTATAATCTATACTGACAATTAATGCGCAACTTGTTTTTCTATTTAACAACCAAGAAATATTCTTTTCGTCTGATTTATTATTTCTAACTTCTCTTAAAGGAATATCAAATGATTCAAGAATTGACTTTACATCAAAACTGGGCATAGAAGCTTTCCTATTTTTGAAATCAGATCCGATAAAATTCGATTTATAAAATTGTCTTTGAGTTTGTCTTATAATTCCATATCCTTTGTTATCTAAGATAATTATTTTAACTTTATATTTTTTAAGCCAGGATAATTCTTGACTATTCATAGGAACACTTCCATCACCTATTATACAAAAAATTTCTTTTTTATTTTCTACTGCCGCCCCAACTGAAGCACAATTAGCATATCCCATAGAATGTAAATTAAAAGAAGTAAATATGCTTGGACATTTCTCAACATTATTTGCAGCTTGATAAGACCATGATAGAGTTGCCCCTGCATCAGAAAAGATTAAAGAATTTTTTTTTAATTTTTTGAAAAATTTTTTTAAGAATAACACTGGGTAAATTTCATTAGATTTTTTTTCAAATTCCACAGAGTTATTTAAACTTCTTCTTAAAGAAGAAATTTGATTTATAAAATTATCAACGTTAGTGTGAATTGGCTGTAATCTTTTACCAAATTGGAATCTAGCTCTCTTACATTCAAATTTATCATCATTTACATAAATTAATTTAGCTTTAGGAGCAAAATCATCATGATTTTTACCTACCTGATGCTGAAGCAACGAACATCCCAAAGATATGATTAAATCACTATCATTTATACTTCTATTAGCTAATCCAGGATTATGATTTCCAAATATACCTATAAAATTTTCTTTTTTAGAAAAATACTTCTGTAATCTCTGTCCACCCCAAGTACAGGCAGTTTTGATATTAAGTTTTTTTATTTTTTGGATCAGTTTATCAATATTTTTAGAGTTATTAAATCCAGCACCTATTAAAATGATAGGTTTTTGAGAATTATGAATAGTTTTTAATATATCTTTTTTTATAATTAACTCTTTTTTATTTTTTAGATTTAATTTTTTTTTGACACTATAATTATGAGATAATCTTGATCTTTGAACATCATCTAAAATTTCTACGACTTGAACTTTAGATTTTAAATTTTTAATAAGTTCAAATGAATTATTCTTATAATCTAAAATATTAGCAATTTTTAAAGTTTTATCTGAAATAGGTTCACAAATATCTAGATGGGGAACTTCTTGAAAACCAACCATACGTGTTTTAGTTTTTTTTGATAAATTTAATCTTTTTGGAACTTGACCAACCAAGGTAATTAAAGGCACCCTATCATAATAACAAGCTGCAATTCCAGAAACAGCATTAGTTAATCCTGGCCCTGTTGTGAAAATAAGACCAGCTGTTTTACCAGTGGCCATATAATAACCATGAGCATAATAACCCGCTGATTGTTCGTTTAAAACTGGAATAAATTTACCTTTATACTTTACAACATTTTCAATCAATCTTGCACAGGCCCCACCTTGAATACCAAAAAAAGTATCAACACCACCTTTTATCAGATCATCTATTAATTTTTCAGATAAATTTTTCACTAATTGAACTTTCTAAATGAAACATTTACATTATCAACAACATATTTAACTTCTTCATCAGAAAGTTTTTCATGAAATGGTATATTCAAAGTTTGTTTTAAAATTCTTTTGGCATTTGGTGTATCATTTTTATTATATCTTTTATAAGCCGGTGACTCAGAAATCAAAGGATCATTCCATATCTTTGTTTCAATACCTTTTTTTTCTAAATATTTTTTAATTTTATCTCTATTAGAAATTTGTATTGGGTAAGCATACATGCCTGGTTTCTCAAACTTTCTAATTTTTTGTTTAAATATTTTTTCATTAATATTTTTATCATAATAGTTTCTTATCTCTTTGAGACGTTTAATCTTTTTTGGAAAATACTTAAATGATGAAATGAGCATCGCTGCATTAATTGTGTCCATCTTATGATTAAGAGAAATCTCTACACAATTATTTGTAACAAGTTTTTTTGGATCAGATGTTGTCCCAGCATATCTAAGTATTTTTATTCTTTCATATATTTTTTTATTGTTTGTAGCTACAAGACCTCCTTCACCATAACCATTTAGACATTTCATTGGGTTCATACTAAAAGCCGCAACATCAGAGTAATTTCCTGATTTCTTTTTTTTGTATATCGCTCCGAAAGCTTGTGCTGCATCTTCTACTATAAATAAATTATATTTTTTTGCAATTCTCGAGATTTTTTCCATGTTACAAAGATGTCCTCCCCAATGCATTGGCACTATCGCTTTTGTTCTCTTTGTGATTTTTTTTTCTATTAAGTTTTCATTAATATTATAATCATTTCCAATGTCGACGAATATAGGTTTTGCCCCGCACTCTAAAATTGCATTTGAGGTTATTATCCATGAAAATGGAGTAGTTATCACCTCATCGCCCTTTTTGATATTTAAAGATTTAAGAGCTAAATATAGAGCACTACTTCCAGAAGCTACACCAATAGTATATTTCATATTTAAATATTTTGCCATCAAGCTTTCAAACTTGTATAGCTCTGGTCCAAAAAAAAACATTCCATGATTTAAAATTTTGTTAAATGAATTTTTTAAATCTTTTTTAATATTCTTATCTTTTACTCTTAAGTCAAACATTCTTACGTGCATTAAAAAGGTCCTCCGAACCATTCACCTGGTACATCATGAAACTTTGGTTTATTGATATCTTTTTTATTTAATTTTTTATTAAACATTTTTAAAACGCTTTCCGCAATTTTAAACTGTTCAATAAATAAATCTTTAGTTAAGTGAAAACTTGATGGCTCAGGAATATCTGGCATTGTAAGTGTGACTGGTGCATTTTTTAATTCTTTAAAAAATTTTTTAGATATTTCAGAAGATAATTCAGAAGCAACTGAACCATATGGAAACCCAGTATCAAGTATGATCACTCTTTTTGTTTTTTTAATTGATTTAAAAATAGGCTCATAATTTAGAGGTTTTAAAGAGACTAAATCAATCACATCAGAATTTATATTATACTTTTTCAACAATTTATTAGCCTTAATTGCCTCAAGAGTTAAATAAGACATAGAAATTATTGTTACATCACCTCCAGTTTTTAATAAATTTGAGAATTGTGTCTTATTTGTTTTTTTTTTAATAATATCTGAGTCTTTAATTTGGTGTAGCCATCTATGCTCTAAAAAAATTACTGGATTTGGATCAAATATCGAGTCTATTAATAGATTTTTAGCATCATTTGCAAAAGTTGGAAAAACTACCTTTAAGCCAGGTATATTACAAAATAAAGAACTTAAATTCTGAGAATGTGTTGGGCCTTGACCCCAGCCCCTCCCAATAATCATTCTAATTGTTAAAGGTACACTTAATTTTCCTCCAAACATGTATCTCCATTTAGCTGCGCTATTAATGATTTGATCCATTGATAATAAGGAAAAATCTACTCTCTGGTGTGTGATAACTGTTCTAACACCGCTTATTGCAGCACCCACTCCTATTCCGGTTAGAGCATTTTCTGATGTTGGTACATCAAAAACTCTTTTATTTCCATATTTTTTCTGTAAACCTTTTGTTGTACCAAAAGTAAATTTAGGATCATCAATTCCTAATGCGTAACAAATCATTTTAGGATCTTTTTTCAATGACACATCAAGTGCATAATTTATTGACTCAGCAAAAGTTTTCTCTTTTTTAGGCATAAATGTCCTCGTATATGCTTCGCTTTAATGGTTTGGGGCTTTCTTTTGCAAATTTAAATGCATTATAAATTTTTAATAAAAATTTTTTTTCCTCTTGTGCAACTAATTGATTATTTTTTTTTGACAATGATTTTTTTGCAAGAATTAAAGGATCTTTTAATTTCCAAAAATTAATTTCTTTTGAAGATCTATAATTTAGATGATCATCTATATTTGGACCACAATGTTCAATCTGTCTATAAGTTAAAAATTCTATAAAAACAGGTTTTTTAAATTTTTCTACATATCGAATTGCTTTTTTTAAACTTTTGTAACATTCAAATACATTGTTGCCACTAGAAAAATATGACTCAATTCCAATCGCTCTTGTCATCTTATAATTTTTACGATTTTCTGGTTGTCTTTCTTTTAAAGAGGAATAAACAGAATAGAGATTATTTTCACATACGAAAATTGCAGGTATTTTTTTTACTGCAGCAAAATTTATAGACTCGAAAAAAACTCCCTGTTCTACAGCTCCATCCCCAAAAAAAATAAAACTTTTTCTTCCATCATTTTTTATTTTAGATGAAAGTGCTAGACCTGTGCCTACAGGAATACTGTTTCCTACTATTGCTGAGGAACCCATAAAATTTACATTTGTATCAATTAAATGCATAGAACCACCTTTGCCTTTAGAACATCCTGTTTTTTTCCCATAAATTTCAGCAATCATTTTTTTTAAATCACCACCTTTTGCAAGATAATGTAGATGTGCTCTATGAGAACTCACGGCGTAATCTTTTTTATTTACTAATAAAGAGAAAGCAGCTGAAACAGCTTCTTGTCCTATTGAAAGATGAGTTGGACATCTCATTTCTCTTTCTGAATATCTTTTTGCAATCTCTTTTTCTACTAAACCAAAGAAAAGCATTTTTTTATAAAGGGTAAAATTTAAATTTTTCATCATGGAATGAACCAATAATAATCTCCATTATATCCACACTCTGCAAATAAATCTTTCCAATCATTAGCTGACATGATTGTTTTTGCAGTTAAGTTCCAAGCAAACATTCTCTTTTTTTCTTCTTCGTTATTATATGCATCAACTGTAATGAATGAGCTCTTCTTTGCAACTCTTGTTATTTCTTTTAATGCTTTTTTACATTCTTCCAAGTCAAGATTGTGGATAGTGTTAATTGATATTATATAATCAAAGCTATTATCCTCATAAGGTAAACTATTTGCATTAGCTACTTTTAAAAGATGAGAAATTTCTGATTTAGAATTTTTTATTGCATACTCAGAAACATCGATACCTTCTATCATTAGATTTGGTATCAACTTAGTAAAATCATAAACCATAAATCCTTTGCCGCAACCAACATCTAAAACTGTATTCTTTTCATTTAAATTCCAATAATTTCTAAAATCTTTTACAACTTCAGACCAAAATCTTGGATTATACACAAACCCGCCATAACCATGTCTTCGGTCTCCATCAAAAAAATCTTTTCCAAATTCTCTAGCTATCTTTCTATCATTTTCAGTTTTTTTTTCCCTTTCATCCAAATTTCTTTTTGACTTAGGGTATTTTTTTAATAAATCAATTTCTCTGCCCATTTAAAAACCTAACTTTTTCATATATTTAACTGTAAATGATTTTTGACTTGGTTTTAAAGATTTGTCATTAAATTTATTATAAATTTCATCAATTGCATCATCTACTGAAAATTCTCTTTTAAATCCAGTAGACAATAATTTATCTGAATTTTGTCTATAAGATCTAGGATCATTTGCTTTTTTTATTATTTCTAAATCGCAATTAGTTTTTTTGGCAACTTTTTTGGCAATATCAATAATACTCAAATTTTCAAAACCAGCATTAAATATTCCAGATTTTAAATTATTTTTTTCTAAAAAATGACAGTATACATTAGTTAAATCCAAAATATTTATATTGGGTCTAATTTGATTTCCTCCAAAAATTGTTATTTTTTTTTTAAAAATTGACTGATAAACAAACATATTTACAGTAACATCCAATCTCATTCTTGGTGAATAACCGCATACTGTTGCGGGCCTGATGATGTGATATTTGATATAATCTTTGTAACTTTGAATTACTCTTTCAGAAATCATTTTAGTTTTATTATAAACACTGATTGGTTCTAAATCTAAATTTTCAGTGACTTTTTTTTCTTTTTTTAAACCATAAACACTTCCTGAACTAGCATATATAAAATGTTTTACTTTATGTTTAATACATTTTTCAATTATTGTTTTTGTAGATAGAACATTTACCTCCCATGATAAAGCAGGGTTTAAATCGACTGAAGGATCATTTGCAATATTAGCTAAATGTACAACTTTTTTAAATTTTTTAAAAGAAATATTCTTAATCTCTCGTATATCACATTTTATTTTTTTTAAGTTTTTTTGTTTTTTTATATAATCTCCAAACCATCCAGTATCTATTGTAGTGACTTTATAACCTTTGTCTAAAAGTTTTTGAGTTAAAACTGTCCCTGTGTATCCTAAACCGCCAATGACAAGAATATTCATAAATATAATTTAAGTTATTTTAAATACCTATTTAAATTAATAAGTAAAACTATTTTTAATTTTTTTTTTATTTATTCTAAAAGTTCTTTATTTTTCTCTATAAATGTTGAAGAAATGGAGCCTAAAGCATTTTTACAGTAACTATTAGATAAAATTTTTCTAAATTTTAATTGATTTTCATTTTCTTTGAAATCATTGCTCATTTTTTTTTGGATAATCTCTTTTGTAGCTTCTAAAACATTTTCTTCATTATTATTGATAAACTCAATACCTCTACTTGAATAAAAACTGTCTCTTCTGTAATTATTTAAATTTAAGTCATAATCGTATTCTTTATCTGTAATATCAATCACCTCTTTAAATTTTAAAATTTTATTATTCATTTTATATAACTTTGGTAATGATATCCCATATTTACAAAATTCTAAAGAATGAGACAAAGGTGCAGAGTTAATTGTTAATATAGGTTTTCCAAAAATTGCTGCAAAAGTTTTTGCGCCAGAACTCGAGCCTATAAAAATTTCACATATATTTGATAAAAAAATACTTAATATTTCTTTTTCAACATGATTTTTTAGATCTGTTAGATCTATTACTTTTTTATTTAATTTTACATTTTTAGATCCATGGTGGCCAACTCTTATAACAGAATAATCATTTTTAATTAGCCAATCAATTGATGAATTCAATATTTCAATACTGGAATTTCTTAATTCTTCTTCATCATGTGGTCTATAAAATTTATCTCTAGCATGAATTAAAACAATTTTTTTACCATAAATATTTTTTTTTTTTAGAAAATCATTTCCAAATTCTAAATCAGATTTTAAAATGTTGTAAAAATCATTTTTAATAAATTTATTTTTTAATAATTCATATGATTTTGCCTCTTCATTTGCAGTATATTTAAATGAGTCAAAAATTAAGTGAGAATTTTTTTTTTGATAATTTAATATTAGTGATAAAAATTTATCTTTTACAACTATACACTTAATATTTTTTTTTTGATAATTTAAAAAAAAATGTCTATTAGCAATATGTAGTTTATCTATAGATATTAACAATTTAAATGAAATATTTTTTTCTTTATTTTCCTCTATAAAAGATTCAAGGTCAAATACTTGATGTCCAAGAGCTTCTAAAGATGAAGAAAATAATTTTAAATTAAATAACTTAAATATTACATATAATGGTATAGAAAATATTTTATTGAGTAATATTAGTATTATTTTAAATCGGCTGTTTATTTTTCCTCTTTTTTTTGGGTCAAACCTTTCCTTGAACGAGTCTTTCAACTCAAAAAATATTCTAAACATGTCAGCTATAAATTTATCATAAATTCTATATGAAACTAAATAAATCTAAACTTAAACTATTTGATAATACTAAGCAGTAGTAATTTTTATACCCTTAAATTCTCTTTTGTTTACTTTGCTGCTTTCAGTGGATTTTTGTCCTTCTATATATGCATTGTATAATGGTGAATTAGCAAAATTTCTACCAGCACCATCAGCTGTGATTATATTTTGAGGATTTTCTTTTTTGAAATCTTTTTTATCTCCTTTTAGTTTTTCAATTATCTGTTTTACCAAAAGTAGATGCGCGGGAGCTAACACAGCTTGATTTGGGTGTCTTATATTGTTGCTTTTTATATAATTTTTTATGAACTCAGCTTGAGTATCTAAATAAATTTCTTGAAGCTTTCTAACTCTAAGATCAGTAGCCCAAATATAATCATCTCGTCTTATTTTAAAAGGAGAGTTTTCAATATCTGCTATATAAGACTTGAAGTTAGTATATTCCTCAAAAAATATTGTTCCCTTTAAAGGTTGAATTCCTATTATTATTCCAGCCATATAAAAAGGATCCTTTATATACTCCAAAGTTTTCTCTACAGTCAACTCAACATCTTCTAACTTTGACTCTGGAGTGGTTAAAATGATATTCATAAATGGCCTAATATCGTATTTTTTTAGCAAACTTAAAACTGGCTCAATTTCTTCTACTGGACATCTTTTTCCAACTTCTTGTAAAACTGTTTGTGAAAAACTTTCAACTCCAATATTTAATTTTACAAAGTTTGCTTTTTTTAACCATTGAATAACTTCTTCATTAAGATCTGTGATCCTTGAAAAAGCCATATATTTTAGGTCATTTAATTTATTCTCGACCACTAATTTACAAAATCTGATTACACTTCTTTTATTAATAATGAAATCATCATCAGTTAAATAAATCATCCTAACATCTTTATGAGAGTCTTTAATTCTTTTAATCACATGTATTAAACTTTCTTCTGTTTGACTTATAACTGGAACTTTGCCTTCTGAAGCTAATGTTAATTGAAATGTTGAACTACAATATTTACAGCCGATCGGACATCTGTTTCTTGAAAAAACTCTTACAGTGTTAACTGAGTCCTCTATTTCTTTATTCCATTCATCGCCATACATTTCTTTATAAACAGCCCAATAATCTTCATAGTTTATTTTTTCCCACGGAATAGAATCGGTTGCCTCATTAAAAAGTTCTTGTGATAATGCTTTCGCTGGATTTTTTACTACTATACCAGGTATTTCATTATAGTGATGCTCATTTGCAATCATCAGCATCGGGACTTCTCCCTCTCCTAAAATAACAATTTTGCATGGTGTTTTATCTAAAATTTGCTGATAATTGAATTGAGCTTCAACACCACCAGCAACTAACAATGCATTAGGTCTAATTTTTTTTGCAAGATAAATGTTTTTTATATCCTCTAATAAAGTTTCATCTAATAAAGAAAAACCAATTATATCCCAATCTGTATTTTCTAAAATTTGTTCTAAACCAGGACCTTTATTATTACATGCATGTAAGTTTGGATCAAAATATTCAGCGTAATGACCGTTTTTCTTTAGATAACTTGCAACTCTCATAACACCTAACGGTGGGGCATGAAACTGGCTAAGCGCTGCAAATTTTCCACTAAAAGGAGATACAAAAAGAATTTTTTTTTGTTTTGTGGAAGTTTTTAATTCCTCAAGTTTTCCAACTTTTTTCCCAAATAAAACTTCTTTTTGATGTTTAATATTTTTTGATTTCATTTAATTAGATTTAATTATCGATTATTTTAGATATTTCAAGTATTTTATAGGATATATATGTAACAAAATTAAAGCAAATCGAGATAACTTTAGAAAATCAAATCAATAATGATAAATTTTTTAATAATTGGCAGTAATTCTTTTTCAGGATCTAGTTTCATCAATTTTTTAATAAAAAAAAAACACAGAGTTATTGGCATAAGCAGGTCTAAAGAAAAAAATGACTTATTTGCTTCATATAAAAATCAAAAAGATTATAAAAAAAAATTT
>MDTA01114602.1_pt1 | contig 15592 bp, 13 predicted proteins | sample 811151 | NCBI WGS metagenome assembly MDTA01 (sample SAMN05326648, study PRJNA326480) | marine metagenome | isolation source: seawater | place: Indian Ocean: South | collected 2010 | reverse complement strand
GCCTCCAGAGTCGGATTAGGAGATTTCGCAGGTCTTCCTCTTTTTGTTCCCTTGGCCTCCAGAGTCGGATTAGGAGATTTCGCAGGCCTTCCTCTTTTTCCCTTAGGACGCTTATCAACTGGTGGTTCAGCAACATATAATTGCCTCGCTTGTCTTGTCGTTCTCTTGGGACGCTCATTAGTTGGCTGAACGACAGGTTTCTCCGCAGGTTTCTCCACCGGTTTCGCCGTGAGAGATTTCGGAGGCCTTCCTCTCTTGGGAACGTCGTCAACTCGTTCCTCCAATATTGGATCAGGAGATTTTGGAACTTTCTTAGTGCGCCTGCCTTTAACAGGCTTCTTGATGGTCGGTTCATCAGAAGGAGAACCATGATCAAGACTGCGAATAACAGTGTCAATATCTGTAGGCGTTCTTGTCAACTGCGTGTCTTTTTCCTTTGTAGCGAACGCATTTCCATACCCTTCAGGATAATCCGTAAATGTCCTGTTTATGGCGTACCATTTATCAAGTTTCGAGAAAAGATCGTCCGCATCAAAATCATCGCCATCGGCTTGTTCAAAGGTGCCGTCCTCAGTATAAATGCAATTCGATATAATTGTTGAAAGCACTTGAATATCCTTTTCCTTCTCATCCAAAACCATCTTTACATTTTCAAGCATTCGATCCCAACTTTCCTGATATCGTTGATTTCGAGCTTCTTTTGCAGGAGTGATCGACTGCGATGCCAACAATCTTTCCTTTTCATCGAGACTTTGCTGTCGAGCGTCAAGTTCCTTTTCAATTTCTGCAAAAAATTTATCCCGATCGGGAATTTCTTGCTCTTGCACCCTTTCTTGCTCTTGCAACTTTTCTTGCTCTTGCAACCTGGAAGAATGCCTCACAGAACCAACAATATTTGAAGCCCTCGCCTTAGCAGGTTTCCTCTTGGCGGAAGATTTTGCAGGAGACTTCGCCTTAGACTTTGCGGGAGATTTCGCGGGAGACTTTGCAGGAGACTTTGCAGGAGACTTTGCAGGAGACTTAGCAGGAGGCTTCGCAGGAGACTTAGCAGGAGACTTGACTGGAGCATCCTCTGTTGGAGACTTTTCGGAAGCCTTTGTGGGACCAGGGGTCATAACCGTGTTAAAGTCATCATCGGATTCTTCTTCAAAAGTGATGTGATATGCAACTGTTTTTGGATCATGGCCCAGGGGGCTGTATGATTTGACCTTGTCCATCATCTTGTTTACGTCTTCTAAAGTGATACCCTTGTTAGCGTTGATGTCTGGGAAGTATTTTATCGCATGAGTGAACTGCTTGAGTACGAGCCCATCCTTGTCCCTTGTCAACCAATAAGCCCTTTGTAACGGATGAGCCGTATCCTCTTTCGGCTCTTCAAGAAACACAACACGGTTGGCAACCGTCGCTTCTGGATCGTAGTTAGGATGACCTGGTAAGTAAATCTGTTGTATGATGCGCTTGTCTTCATTCTCGGAGAAGACCTCAAGCGGGTCGCAGACTGCTTTTTTGCCATACATAAACCAATCTATGAGCTGATAATCAGCCTGGCCAATCTTTTCCATGATCACGGTGGACGGGACGACGCAGGCGTCCTAGCCCAAGCTCGAGGGTTGTTGTACCCTTTTAGCGCGTGTTGGAAAGGCAAGGCGCGTGCGATTGTGGTCGATGGGCGAAAAGACCCGGAACAAACCTAATTGGAGATATTTTGAAAAAACAGCCTGGCCAATCAGATTGGTTCATTTGTTGTATCAGCCAATCAAAATCACGTACCAAAAAATTTCAAATTGTTCAAAAATTTTCAAATTGTTCAAAAAATTCTCAAAAATATATGATTGATATTCAAAATGCGCATACTGACATGGAACATAAATGGGCTAAGAGCGAAGATGAAAGATGAGAACGGTCCTTTTTTAACGTTCATGAAAAATGAAATAAATCAAGAAAAATACGACGTCATGTGCTTCCAAGAACAAAAATGCAACATCGACGCATTACTTCGAGAAGATGCAAATGGAAATAAGACTTTACAGCACTTTGGTCAACACAAATACATAGCGCACACAACAGAGAATGCAAAGAAAGGATATGCTGGAGCGTGTATATTTTCAAAACACCCTTTCGAATCAGTACAAGTCGGATTGAATTATAAAATCCACGACTTAAATGGACGTGTTGTCACTGTCAAAATGAAGGACGCGGATATCGTTATAATCTGTGTGTATGTTCCCAATAGCGGAGAAGGACTCAAAAACTTGTCGTATCGAATAAATGAATGGAATACTGATTTCCTTCGACACATACACGAAGTAGAGGGTAAGTTTCCCAATTCTACTATTGTTTTATGCGGCGACTTCAACGCTGCACATGAAGATTCAGACGTATACGACACGAAAAGATTCAAAAATAAAGCTGCGGGATTTCATGATGAAGAAAGGAAATGGATTACGTCCTTAATAGATGATCACAAATACATTGATGCTTTCAAGCCGTCTATAGACTTATGTAGATCAAATCATTACACCTTTTGGAGTAACATGGGAGGAATGAGAAAGAAGAATAAGGGTTGGAGGATCGATTATTTTTTTGTTAAAAATGGTACATTTAAAAATTGTAGAAATCTTCAGTTTGTTATGGGGTCAGATCACTGTCCTTTGGAGCTATGCATTTGATTTAAAATTTTCAAAAATTCAAAATCAAAAACCCTAATAAGAAAAAAAAACCTTACAACATAGATGCGAGCGCTACAACGCCCATCACTGTACTCATTGTCAAACGAACTTCAGCGCGTGCATTCAGGTGGTGTCGAAGGCGACACCTGTTGCATGGGCGTGTGCAAAATAATTACTCGCAACACGGTCATTTCCGATCAAGAATGTTGCGTTCGCCACTTGATGTCAACTCGACTCGACGAACTTGTCGCTGCGGGCGCTGCGGGAAAGAGTGTGAGGAAGGTCTTGCATTCAAGTTGAGAAACGAAAAGTGTGACGATTGTTACAATCGTTCTATAAAAACGTACATGATGTGCGTTGGTATCACCTCTTCAACGGGGGAAACCCTGCGCAGTAGAGATGTATCGTGCTTAAAGGAAGGAGAGATGCTGAACGACAGAGTTTTACAACACTTCTTGCAGAAAAAGTTCAACGAAGAGTTATGCGACAAAGATCAGGAGAATATGCACCTTTTCGATACCCTGTTCGTTGAAAAGATATTGAATACAGATTCCGAAGTGACGTCACCTTCTAGGTTACAACGGAAAGACAAGAGCGTACTGTTCTTTCCTGTTTTCTCAGAGAATCACTTCAGCTTGATGGTGTATTTTCGTCAGAGTGTTGCTGTCACCAAGACAGCAGTCTGGACTCGACGACAACAGATAGGATATTTCTTGCATATGGATCCTCACGTGGGATATCATGATACTGAAACTATCGCAAAGAGGCTGGGAAAGTTCGTCGATAAGTATTATCGTGATTTGCAGATTCATGATGTGCAATTTCAGATTAATACAATAATTTTGGATATTCCCCAACAGACAAATAACTTTGATTGTGGATGTTATGTATTGACGTATTTTGAGAAATTAGTGCGTCATTGCAAAAATTACTCTTGGTCTCGGAAAAGCTGTGTAATTCCCTATGATGATATCAAATACAGACCAACGACACTGGATTTTTACAAACGTATTGACGATGTTGGCTTGATCGAAATAAATTTACTCCGTGTTCGTTTGGCTTTAGACCTTTGGAAATCAAACCAGGAGTTATTCTCTTACAAAATACACCTGTGTGAGCAGAGCATAATTGAGATAGAGAACCAACTTGAAAAGGTGAAACACCCTTATTCAACACCATAGACAACAAAATTACTTAAAGGAGTATAGCTTTTTATGAAGTATATTTAATGGACATCAAAACAAAGGACGTCGACATAATAGACAACTTTTTGTCAGATGAATTGCTATCTCACGCCATAAATGCAATAAACGATTCAAAATGGGAGCATGATGGTCACAGCTTGACAGGAACGAGAAGATTATGGTTCTGTGAACTCGGATCAAACGTCAAATTTAAATGTATGATACTTGACGCCATGCATAAAAGGTACAGGCAGAAATTCAAGGTAATGCGCGTATACGCGAACGGCCAAACTTTTGGACAAGATGGTAGCTTTCATCAAGACGATACGCGTGAAAATACATATACTTTCCTGATGTACGTAAGTGATATTAATACACAAAACATTGATGAAATTGGTGGATTCACACAAATAAAAATGAAAGACGGAATTATGAACATCGAGCCATATATCGGGAGAGCTGTCATGTTCAAATCAAACTTGTTTCACCGTGGCCTCGCACCTAGTCGTGAATCAGACATATTGCGACAAACAATCGCTTTCAAACTTATCGTGGATTCAGGATCAAAGGAGATTCAATACATTTGATAAGCGCTCGCTTTCGCTGACTTCTTCTTCATTTAAATTTTCCTCTGCGTTTGCACGTGTAAGATCCTTAGCATCATAAAACACTCTATGCTCGATTGGTAATGTGGGAAGATCGCATTCGGGTAATTTAGACAACATCGCATTATACTGCTCAACTCTTCTCATATATATGCCTTTGAAGATTTTATTAGTCGTGATCATGGTTTTAAGCAGCTTTGTTTTTTCTGTTTCGGGAACCAATGCTATACCTTCTTTCTTGACGACGTTGAATGATTTCCAAGATTTATAGAACGTTTCTAGTGACGAACATGATTTCAGTGGTAGAGTCACGATGTTATCTTCCAACTCATTCGTGTAAGAGTTATGGTCGGAATTGAAGTATAAGGATCTCGCGTAATAAGTTGGCAACTCATCAAACAAATACACCTTCACCTTTGCATTTAGTTTAGAAACATCCAGTCTTGACTCCTTCATGACGAATTTCCAGAATGGATCTTCTGGAGAGGAGGTGAAAAGGCTCTCATAAGATTTGTTCGTAGATTTAGATATCTTGTTCAGCTTTTTGAAGAGGTCCTCCCTGTTAGTTTCGATATATGTGAACAATCTTGGGAAATATGTTCTTATCAAGAAATTCAGTTTAATTGAATCTTTCAGATTCTTTTTTATTTCATCCTGTATGAGCAACATCGTAGGAAATCCGTCGGTGGTGTTATATACCTTGAAAGTATATATGCTTTCCGCTAACACGTATGCCACATCATTGCCGTACATCTCAATGAACTTGTCTAAAGGCAAGTTTGGAAGTAAGGACTTGTATTCTTTCAAGGCTAGCAAGACATAAAAGTAGAGCAACTCTCTGTACTTTTTTAGATTTTCGTCCTCAGATTCATTAGGGAAATGCTTCCTCATATCTGTTAGACTCAGGTTGACAAGGTAATTTATATCTGATCTGTAAGTGTCTCGAATTTCCGCAATGACTCTATTATGCTCCTTGTCTATTCGATCAGATTTTTCTAAGCGTTCATTTTGTTTTATGTTTTCAACCTCGTTAGCTTTGACCTGCGCTTTCAATAACTCCAGCTCTTGTTTCATACTATCCCTCGACCTCAGGTAGTTCATAATTTCAGTGTTAGTTTTGAAGATGTGATCATCATTAACTTCACCCTTCTTGATATATTGATTGATGTTGACAGCCGAATCATTCAATTTATCAATATCTCTATTGTTTTTGTAAACGACGAATATGAGAACGACTAAAAGTGTTGTAGAAAATAGAGACAAAACAGTGTCCATTATATTGTTGTTGAGAAAAAAAGATCATGCTTCGACGTGCCAATTATAAGCAGCCACGTTCAGAAAATTATCTTTACAAAACATAATGAAAATGGAGCTAAAATTTGTATTTATACTCATAAGTTTATTACTCATGCTATTTTCGTATACACAAAGTAACAAAAAGACTTTTGCCAATCAAGCTGTATTACATTTAATCTCGATTATGTTCTGTTATATCTTGCTCTTCCCGCGGACAAACAGACCTGTGAACAATTATGGCGACAAGATGATGACATATGCTGACAAGAACATGGAGGACTCATTGCAACAGCGTGTGCTCACAAGAGAAAAAATGACTTGCCTTAGATCACAGTGCGCAAGTGCAGCTACGCGCACTGAATGTGACAAGTATGCGCGTTGTAAATGGACAGGTGATAATTCAAATGGCACTTGCTCAGCGAAGGCAAAGCAGTGTGAGGACATAAAGACAGAGAAAAAATGTAATGACGAGTGTTCATGGAATAAGGTTAAACAGACTTGCCAGTGGAATGAAGTTAAGTTTCAATCTCCAAGCGACGAAATCAAGGACCATAAAATCATCAATGAAAAGTCAAGATTGAACAGATATTGCTTCAAAGATGACAAGAGGTACGACCTGGATGATAACGCGAATGTTTACGTTGAAGATATCGAGCACAAACAATGCCTGGATGATCTCAATTCTGAAGAAACATGTATTGCGAAGTCAAAAATGAAGTTAGCTTGTAATTCAACCGAAGGCAACATATTCAATTACAGAAAAGGCAAGTGCACGTCCATGAAAGTCAAACAACCATGTGTTCCACCTCACGAACACAGTATGGATGAAATTCCATACAGGGAGATCCCAGGAAGTCGACCTGCGCACACGTTTCAACTTCGTGACGATAAATTGCTCCGCGGCTTGTTTAACACACTCCTTGTCTTGACAGTGCTCTTGGCGAACGCTGGGGTCATAAGGATGTTCAAAAAGTAAATCATTCAGATGTTGGCAGCATTTTAGTTGTTACTGAAGAGATTGCAAATGAAGCTGCTTTATTCGTAGCTAACGAAGCTATGCTTTGTTGTCGCGCACTTACATCTTGAAGGTAATTCCAGAATCCAAACCCTTTCACAGCGTTATTCATTTCGAAGTTGTGAAAATTTTCATCCGTTAGGATCATTCGTGCTTTGATAGTCAAAATGAACATATCCCTCACGTCTTTCGAATTGGACCAAAGAATTACGTTTCTCATAAAATCTTCATTGAGAAATTTTGGAAGTTGATTCATCATTACTGATTTATTATCATCTAATATATCCACCTCTGCTTGCAATAATTTCATATAAGTCTGTTGATTTTTTTTACCGAGTGGATTGCTAATAATCTGTTTTCCCAACCCTCTAGCAGCATCATCCAATGCGTTGTACAGTAGTGCCAAGTTATTAAATGTCGTCATTACAGAACTATGGTATTTTGTCACCCCCGGCATTTTTTTTATCAACTGTAAATCAAGTCTTTTAAACTTTGCTGGCAGCAATGGCAACTTTTCTTTAATTTCAGAATAACCCCAGACCTTCAAGAAGAAGCGAGCGACATCTTTAGCCCCCATCCAAGCTTTTCCCGCAAGTATTTGGTCGACCGGTATTTTTTGAGAAACCAACTGTGCGTGAGCTACGACAATCATCTCTAAAGCATCTTCTCGGATTACTTTCAACATACCTTTAGGCACACTTAGTGCGGTCTCTAACATATTATTTTTCACTGTATCATGCATGAATTTATACAGTTCTGGGTCGACTTTTGAGAATTGAGATATCATGTTCCCCCAATCTTTCAAATCTTCTCTGCTTTTGTATTGAGTCAATTCACCGCCATTAACTTCGGTAAATTTTTCGTTGAGTCCATCGATATTTTCTTTCTTGACCATTTGTGAAATCTTTAATTTGTCGCCGTCACTGACCTTCTCTGCCTGCCTTTCAATGTCAGAATTGTACTGCACAGCAGGTGCGAATCGATCATGGTTTAACACATTCTTCTGTGTTTCTGTCGTTAAAATTTCTTTGACTTCTGTGACATATTGAGTATTAATGACTTTGCTCTCACCAGAAATTCCTACAGTTTCCGGTGTTACATTTTGACCAGTATACCTTGAAAGAGAAGATAATACTAACATAAATGTTATCAGTATAACACTCCTATATATCGACAGAGTACGTTTATTCTCCTTTGATACTTCAGTGTTCGGTGTCTTCGTCACTTGATTCAGAAAATTCTTGGTACAGTCCCCTATGCGTAATTTAGCTGAATTGATGACAGGCTTCGCATTTTTAGATATTATTCCATAAATCGCCTTTGCGGCGTCTCCGGCTTTTTTAACCACCCAAAATGTAACATATCTCCCTGCTTTCTTCAAAAGCATAGTTTGTACCCCGGCTGTCGTGTTAGGGTCTTCTTCTATCTTATGAGCCTCTTTTAGAGCCTCTTCCTCGGCTGCTGTATCATTTGCATCATTTCGAAGGAGTTCCGTGATATTGTAAGATAATTTAAAATATTTAGTCAAATTTTCCTCAGATACACCTTCATTTTTAATCATAGTCGATAAATCAGTCAGTAACTTCTGTATTTCATCTCCGGCACCTACATTTAGTTTAAAATCTTCAAGTAAACTTAAAACAGTATCCTCGGTAGTTTTGCCTAATTGTAAATTTAGAATTGCTATTTCCAGTTCTTCAATCGTAGTCCCCGCTCCGCCCCCCGACTGATTCACATCGCTCTCGTAATGAAAGATTAAAGCTGGTACAAATTTCAGTACATTTACATACGTGGGGTTTATCAAAAACTCATTACTAAATTTGATTGTACTCTCAGTTGAATCAAGTTTTTGAACAGTTTCTAAATCGATGAGTATTTGTTCCTCCAGCTTAGTCGAGGCTCTCATAGTTCGTGGCACACTTCTTACAGGCTTAGATCGTCGCGGCGCACTTTTCGACGGTGGTTTCGTTGATTGTCTTATTAAAGGTTGGGTGAGAGGGGCAGATGTACTGTCTCCTCCAAGATGCGAGATTGGCTTGTACTTGTTCTTGCCTGTCTTCAAAATTTGGACGTTGAAATAACTCTTTCTTTTTTTGGGTACATCACCACCCAACTGCTGAGTGGGCTCTCTTGAGGGATCGAACAATTCAATGTTATATTTGAGTGCTGTTTCAACAGCGGGTATATCTCTAATGTCAACATTGGCTAACAGTTTCTTGTATGCACACAAAGTTTTGTCGTAGTGTGGTGAACTTCTTATTTGTTCGACGTCACCATTTTCCAATTTAAGGAAATATCTCGCAAAGTACAACGTGTCAAGAAAGTGATCACTTTCGGGCAGCTTCTCATACTCGAATTGTTTCGTTGGTAAAGAAATGAAATTTCCTATATTCTTATTTTTGTATAATTTCATGTTATAATAATAATGATATTTTTTCAACCTACGCAGCCTCAGATGTCATCGGAAGTGGTAAAATAGCTCCGCGTATATTGGCAGCGTAGGTCCTTATCATATCTGCACGGCTATGTTTCTGCATACCCCATAGGCCTCTCCAAAACATGGATCTTTCCCCCTGATGTAAAAAACGCAAGAGATGCTCGTGCCCGGGCGTGTTACAGAACTCGTTCCAGTAATAGTCAGCTGTAGACAGCTCCGCACTTATGAGCTGATCGTAAAGTGTACTAAGCTGAGCAAAGTAAAATCTATATAAGCTTTGGTCGTCGCCTTTATTGATTTGAAATCCAAATTCCCTGAGGCCGTCCAAAGTGTAACTTTTACTTCCCATAGGGATGTAGTTTACATTTTTATGTTTTTCCAAGAATAATGCCGTGCATCTCTTGTGATACTTTTCCGGGACATCTGTATTATCTTTGGCCAACCAAGCTTTTACGTCTTGAAACCATGTAAAGTACTCGGCATCATAATCAATGGCAGCATTGACGTGGTGTATGTATGAATCAAGTTCAATGAAAGCGTCGCTACGTATCGACTCAAAGTGCCCGGTTGCGTTTTCGTACGTGACGGCATCGCCGGCGTTGACGACGGACTTGGCATCCTCGTACATGTCCTTGAGTTCATTACACATTTCTATGAGAGCCCCTTCTGGGATTTTCTCTCGGTGCTTGTCGATGATTGACATCATTTTCTTGATTGAGTCGACACGCATGTTGTAGACCCGTGCGGCACATCTTATTGTTGACGCTTAGTAAAATATCTCGGAAGCCATGAAAAATTTTGAAATATTGAAATTCATGCGAAACGAAACCGACCAGGACACATCTTTGCGCGCGGTGTTCATAACGCGATGATGAAGTACAGAACTGTAATAGATTACGAAGACGTCATACGTCCTCCTGTCGAGAACATGTCAATTGCGAAGAAATATATCGACGTCGAGTGTCCGATTACCCCTGATACAACCCGTGAAGAGCATCAAGGCGGCCATCACGACTCTGACTCCACAACTCGAGGAGCAGACAATATCACCGAAACCACTGTGAACAAGAAGAAGGCTTATCGCGCAACTCCAGAATACAAAGCCAAACAGGCAGCATATAAGAAGGCTTATCGCGCAACTCCAGAATACAAAGCTAAACAAGCAGCATATAACAAGGCCTATCGCGCAACTCCTGGATACAAAGAGAAGTTCGCATCATATCTCAAGGCTTATCGCGCAACTCCAGAATACAAAGAGAGACATTCAGCTTACGATAGGGCTTACCGCACAACTCCGGGATACAAAAAAAGACGGGCAGCATATTATGAGGCTCGGCGCGCATGCATCAAGGATCTTCGCGCTACTCCGGAATACAAAGCCAAACAGGCAGCTTATTACATGGCATGTTGTGCAAATCCAGAATATAAAATCAGGAAGGCGGCTTATGATAAGGCTCGGCGCGAGACTCCGGAATACAAAGAAAAACGGGCGGCTTACAATATGGCACGTTATGCAAATCCAGAATATAAAATAAAGAAGGCGGCTTACGATAAGGCCCGTCGACAAACTCCAGAATACAAACAAAAGAAGGAGGCTTACGATAAGGCCCGTAAAGCCGAGAAAAGAGAAAAAGGAAGGACAATTCTCAGGAACTTGTAGATTCACATTTTGAATATCAGATTCACATTAAACAAGACAGCTGAACAAGACATCATTGTCGTGCTGACTCCTAATTCTATCCGTAATTATTTTAATCTCATCCGGCTGAGAAATTACATATATCTCAATTGGAACATCGATAGGCTTAAAGCCGTATGCCTTTGACATTTTTAAAGCAGCAAAGTACGTGCAAGCCCCTCTATACACAAGAAATGTAGGTTTCAATTCCTTCAAGGCGATGCAAACGACAGGTGGCAAGTTCATGTATTCGCCTCTTTGCTGTGTACGCGCTTCTTCCCATTCCCATAAAATAGTATTCACTTCAAGTGCCAATATTTCTTGCCTCTCCTCCCTCTCCTTCTGGCTGGCAAAATTCTCTCTATGGAACTTCACTACATTTCTGTCCATTTGCCCAGAGGTGACGACGGCATTCCTTGTATCTGGGTCCCTCTCTATCGGAATTACACCAATATATCGACCGTTGGCATATTCAAGGTTCCCCTGAAATACTTGTTCTTCAATCAATTTCCAAGTGGTCTTTGCCGGCTGCTCGTCCTCCTCGGCGGCGACGTCCGCCACCATATCCAACTCCAACATAGCGTCCACAGACCCTGTCTTCACGCCCCCGAACGACGCCGCCGGTGCACATTGGTGCGTATTCATGATCATCATTGGTTCTTTTAAATGCTGACATACACATCCGAGATCCATCAAATTTTGATATCAATTTAAAATTTTGTATAGTGATGCCAACGTCAATTTACATGACGAACGTGTGTGAAATTTGTGTCAAACACTACACCGATCGTGTGCGCAAGCCGATCAAATGTCCAAGTTGTCACAATATTTGCTGCAAGGCATGCATAAATAAATATTTCAAAACAACAGAAAAACTGAAATGCATGTTTTGCGACGTGGAATCTTTCACACCAGAATTTTTGATTGAATCTTGCGGCAGCTTTCACGAGATCACCAGGGAAATCACGAGAAATATTCTTTACAACGACGAAGCGGCACTTTTCAATGCAACACGTAATCTTGCAAATATATATAGAAGCATTAACACGCAAACGGATAAAGAATTCTTTTTGAACAACCTCCCCACCGTAACAAAAGAAAAGGCGGGGTCAGCAAACATCATGCGGCAATGCCCCCTAGCGACATGCAACGGACATTTTATGATTGGGGATTACCAGTGCGGTACTTGCAAATTGATGATATGTAAAAGTTGCGGTGAAATCGAGACAGGGACTCACGTTTGTGATCCAAATGTTCTTAAATCTTTGGCTGAGATTGATAAATTCACGAAAATCTGCCCCAAATGCGGCGTGTCAATTGAAAAAATAGACGGGTGTGATCAGATGTTTTGTACAGATTGCAAGACAGCTTTTGATTGGGTCACTCTTAAGGTCATAAATTCAGGAATAGAGAATCCGCATTACTTTGAATGGATGAGATCACTCAACGGAGAGATTCCAAGGGATCAAAATGATATCCCCTGTGGGGGGATACCAACATATCAAGACGTGTACCGGGCCAACGAAGCTTTTTTACAAAATGCAGGAATCGACAGGAAAACTGGATCGTATAATTTAAATGCAATGACTGTGGTCTCGTTCCAAGTTTACGTCGACGAGATCCATGATATGATCATTTCGGCCCTAAGAACAGAGATAGACAACACGGATTTGAGAATCAAATTCATGTGTGGAGAAATGGATAAATCATCCTTCACAACCGCAATACTGAAAAGACACAATAAGAAAGTTAAATCGGACAGGGAATTAGAAATTTTTACATTAATTAGAGACGCCGGTACGGATATAATCCAACGTTGGACCAGAGAACAAGCATTTTTCGAAATTCAAAAGTTACATAAGGTTGTTTTAGAGATCGACGAACTGATCAACTGCGCAAATATGGGATTCGCGAGGGTGTGTGAAATAAACGCCTCTAAATTCAAACGTTTACACAAGAAAATTGAGAATATAGGTAACCTGTCTAAGCATAGTGGCGGACATTATAGGGTGAATTTCGTGATTCAAGAGAAAGCTTCCCTGTAAACTTCAGACGGCACCAAGTAAACTTTTGAATGCCTTTGTAGAAGTTACATTTTCAATCCATGCATCGCTTTCTCCTGATGGAACCGAAATGTTGTCAAGGTTCGTGATTGAGGAATCGTCCTTTTTTTCATAGACAACCTGATCGTCTTCTTCAAGAACGTCCAGAATGAAATCTGTCTTCTCCTGCAGTTTCTTGTCATTATGCATCGTAGTCTCTAATATTGTCTTCAAATTATCCATATCTGTCCTGATGTATGTGTTTATATCTGTTTTCAAATCATCCAAGAGTCTGCGATTCATGTAAATGAAATAGATCAGTATGAACAATAACATTATATTTATGATTGGAAGAACTTCAGTGATCATTTTAATAACGTGACAAAAAAAAAGCACTTAAACTCAAATGATATTTATTTATGCATAACGAGATTATGACACAAACCGTGTCCGAAGCGAAACGAGTCATTGACGAGGCCTACACGAATAATTCGATTCATAAATCAATTGTAGTTTGTCACGATGACATCTTCAGACAAAATTTATACGACATTTTAAAAGCAGATGACTACCCGGTTTGCACTCTGACCGAAGTACATATGTTCGCGAAAGATGAGGCGAGATTACTGCTAATAGATTTCACAGATCTAACCCACATAGAAAGTTTCCTGCCTAAAAAAGTCTTGAAACAAATCAACTACGTATTTCTGATTGAAAATCAAAGGCATCGAGACAGTGGATTCAAATGGCAATACTTCAATTTCGCGCCAGGCCACAAAGTCATAAACGTATGAATCCGTTCCTTGCATTTTTATCATCTGAAGTTGAATTCGCGAATCCTTGTATCTCGAAGGCGTCGTGAAGCAGCTTCTTTTTCAAATTTCCATCGCGATTATCTTTCGGCTGAAGGTCTGGACCTTTATTAATTTCCATAATTTTTATATTCAACTGTTTATCTACTGCCACGTCTGCACCCATCACGATGAACTTGTTGATTTCGAACGTTCGTTCAATCGTTCTCAAGTCATGTGTTATGCAATCAAATAATTTCTTGAAGCATCTCAGTATGTTCCTACTCAGTCGGCCAGACGCGGCATCACCTAACATTGATTTGAAATCTTTTAACGTAAGTGGGTTCACTTTGTAAACTTCTCTGTCAATATATCCAGTTGTTATGTTTCGGTCTTTATCTATCGTGTTAGCGATGTATTCTCTCGGTGTATAGTACATGAACCCATCATCATAAACATGTATCCTAACATTCGACAACTTGTCGAACTGAATCATGACGTATACACGTATATTGATTTTCCTGCCTGACACGGTATAAGGATTCTGAAGCAGTTCCTGGGCAATCGCATATTCTCCCAGATCTATATCGTCCAGAGAATCGGTTATTAAGCAACCCTTTTGTTGTTGCACGTTCTTTTTCAAAATTATTGGATTGCCTGCTTCAACGTACGCCTCCAGCTTGTTAACATCGTCTCTATCACTTGTGACGTAAGATCTGGGAAATATGCTGAGTAGCTCACTTTCCGTCGAATTTTTTCGCATCAAATCATACAAAGCAGATTTGCTGGATATTTGATCTACAGATACCAACGTATACAAATGCTTGGCCGAATATGTTGGAAGAGCTTTTATTCGCGCGAACACATGTTGATCACTGAATCTTTCCAAAAATATCAAATCCGCCTCTGAGGGGGTCTTGGTCAGCGTGAATCTGTTCGTAGATAGGACATTTTCGAATGCTTTTTGCGCGTGCAAACCTTTCAACCCGCTTGAATCATATCGGAAATAACGCAGCTCCCTATTCACATTTGTATTCGATATGCTATACATGAACAACACGAATGTCGACACGATGGCGAACATGAAAATGAGTTTTTTCGACATATGTTTTACATGAAGAAAATTTGAAAAAAGAATTCATCACAGGCACGGAAGGTAATAAGGTAAAAGTAACAGTTTATCATTACCGTATTTTGAATACAGCAACATTGAGATGATTTGATCTGAAAGGGTTCCAAGTACAAGCTTGTCTTGTTTGGCAGCATACAAGAAGGTACACAATATCATCGTCGCTAAATAATCCTTGAACATCGTGACCTCGAGGCCATGTTCTTGCCCTGAAGTCGTGTAATATTTCCAGCGGAGCAGTTTGACCGTGTTGTAAAAGCCTAAATTTTCGATGACTCCGATCGCACTTGAAGATAGTTTCAGATCGATGTTTTTCATTTTTGAAACTACATCAGGCGCCCCGCCCTTTTGTTTGCAAATGCCGTGCTCGGGATGCACAAAACAATGCGCCGAATTTAAGCGCCTTGCAATCGCATATTCTCCCATTGCAATCAACTCATCATTATTTCGAATCTTTTTCAAGTCTGTAATCAACACTGTTATATTAGCAGCTGGGTCAATTTTATCAATAAATTCAGCAGCATAATCAGCAGCAGCATTTGCAGCAGCACGCCTAACCTTAACAGCTTCCAACCTCTTAGCAACAGCAGCCTCCTCAGCAGCAGCCCTCTGAGCAGCAGCAGCCTCCTTAGCAGCAGCAGCTTCCTTAGCAGCAGCAGCCTCCTTAGCAGCAGCAGCCTCCTTAGCAGCAGCAGCCTCCTTAGCAGCAGCAGCCTCCTTAGCAGCAGCAGCCTCCTTAGCAGCAG
>MDTA01168890.1_pt1 | contig 15594 bp, 14 predicted proteins | sample 811151 | NCBI WGS metagenome assembly MDTA01 (sample SAMN05326648, study PRJNA326480) | marine metagenome | isolation source: seawater | place: Indian Ocean: South | collected 2010 | reverse complement strand
TTTGAGATTACTGATAATGATGAATCTGATCAGATCGGATTAACAAGTTTTTACTCTTCCCCGTACCCAAGTATATATCCATCAAATGATGAAATTATGTGGAGTCAACTACAGCCTGGTTTTTTTGATGTTCCTCAACAAAATATTGATCAAACATTTTTATATGGCTCTGGTTTTATCAGTCTAGATCCAGGGGAAAGAAAAAAGTTTGCCGTAGCAATGGTATTTGGTAATGATATGGATGATATATTGAGGAATACGGTAACCATGCAGAATATTTATGATAATGATTATAATTTTGCTAAACCACCATTAAAACCAAACTTGACTGTAGTTCCTGGGGATAAGAAGGTCACCTTGTTTTGGGATAAAATTTCAGAAAATTCTTTGGATGCGATATATGGATCTGATTTTGAAGGATATAAAGTATATCGTAGTACGGATCCAGGGTTTATAGATCCTTATGTTATTACGGATGCATATGGAAACAATACGTTTAATAAGCCGATTGCGCAGTATGATTTGATAGATAGTTTAAAAGGTCCTCACCCAATTGGGTTTAATGGCATACAGTATGATATGGGAGATGATACTGGATTAGAACATATGTTTGTTGATAGTAATAATGTATATAATGGTATGACGTATTATTATGCTGTTGTTGCATACGATAAAGGGTATGATCTTGATTTCTATGAATTGGGTTTTAGCGATCAGGAAAATCTCTTGCCAATTGCACCATCTGAATGTTCTATTATTGTGGATCTAGATCGTAAGGGAAATGTAACAAATATGAGTGAAAATGCAGGTATGGCTATTCCTAATGCCCCAGTAGCAGGTTATATGGGTCCAAATACTGCATCTCTTGGTCAAGAGTTTGTTGTTCATGATTCTGGTTATGCTACAGGAAGTATTGAAGTTCTTACTGTTGATCCAACTGCAGTCCCTGAAGATGCAACGTATTCAATTACATTTGATAGAGAATTTGGAAGCCCAATAATTTATTATTCTGTTCTGGATGAACAGATAAAAATAGAATCATTTGTTATCGCAGGTGGTTATGGTGCGTTAGAGCATAAGAATTTAGATTCTTCTTCTGTTATGATTACCAATGAAACTGGCGACGTAGTCTATGTATTAGGAAGTGATTATTCTATAGATTATGCGAATGGAATGATTATTGCATTAGATAATGGTGATTTGGAAGAAACGGGTACATATGTAGCTAGTTTCAAATATTATCCTATTTTGAATAGTAGTTCTACTGCAGGTGAAACAAATAATCCAATTTTTGATGGGATGAAAGTATTTATATATAATGAACCTATTGCAGTTAATTATGATTCATCAGGGTGGCTTGGTTCTAATTCTCCTTATTGCTATCGAATTTTTGATCAAAGAATCCATCCTGCAGATTTTGAAATTATATGGGAGGGAGATATTGGTGATTCTATAATGTCAGATTATTCTAATCTCCCATCTCCATTTAGAGTAAGAAATATTACTGAAAATACTGATGTCACTTTCCGTATTTATGATATAAGTAATAATGGTAAATGGGAACCAGAAGAACCAATATTATTAATGCCATACTCTGGTATGCAAACTCCGTATATGTTTGTACAGTTTTTTCCTGATTCTGTTATATGTCCATATGATGAAAATGATTACTTATATGATACTACAGCTACAATAAACAAAGGTGACATTTTTCGAATTTCTACGAAACGTCCATTTTCAAGTAAAGATAAATATCATTTTACAACTAAAAAATCATGGGTAGATAATGTATTGGCTAACAAAGAATTAGATGATATTACCGTTGTACCAAATCCCTATGTTGTAACTGAACGTTGGGAGCCAAAGCATATTTATGTTTCAGGACGTGGACCTCGTAAAATTGATTTTATTAATCTACCTCAAGAATGCACCATTAAGATTTTTACTCTCTCTGGTTATTTGGTAGATGAAATTCAGCATACTAGTCAGTATGAATATGGGACATATTCTTGGGACATGTTATCCAAAGACGGGCTGGAGATAGCGTATGGTCTATATATATACCATGTAGATGCTCCTAATGTTGGAGAAAAAACTGGAAAATTTGCAGTAATTAAATGAAACGTTTTATAAAAATAGTAATTATTACATTTATTGTTCCTTTATCCTATGGGCAAATCACAGGAAGTGTAAGTAATGTTGCTACAACAGCAGCTTCTTTTTTAGATATTGGCATTGGTGCAAGATCTTTATCGATGGGTGGGGCTTTTGTTGCGATTGCTGATGATCCTACCGCTTTATATTGGAATCCTGCAGGTATTGTTAACATTGGAAGGCCCATGGCGCATTTTTATCATTCTCCATGGATTGCAGATGTTCAATTTAATCATAGTGCTGTAGTTACACCTTTAGATCGTTCAAGTTCGATTGGTTTCTTTATAACATCTGTTACAATGGATGAAATGCAGGTGCGTACTGTAAAGTCTCCAGAAGGTACTGGGGAATATTTTTCTGTTAGCAATGTTGCTTTATCTGGATCGTATGCTAGAAGATTAACTGATCGTTTTTCGTTTGGAATTAACATGAAATTTATCCAAGAAAAAATTTGGCATATGAATGCTGGTGGTTTGGCAGTGGATTTAGGAAGTCTTTTTGTTACAAAAAATAGTGGTGTACGAATTGGTATGTCAGTTTCTAATTTTGGCGGTAAAATATCTATGGAAGGCTATGATACTGAAGTGGATTATGATATAGATGAAACAATGTATGGAAATAATGATAAGATTGATGCTAGTCTAAACTCAATGGATTGGCCATTGCCTTTAGTGTTTCGAGCTGGTGTAAGTAAAGACATTATCCAATCAGATAAAAGTAAGTTGACGGTAGCTGCTGATGCAATCCATCCGAATAATAATGTTGAATACGTCAATTTTGGTTTTGAATATATTTTACAGGATATGATATCGCTTCGAGCAGGGCAGGCTTTTTATGGAATGAATGAATCTAAAGAAGGATTTACATTCGGAATAGGTTTGAATTATCAAATTCCAAGAGGTCCAAAAATCAATTTCGATTATGTGTATAGAGATATAGGGGTGTTTGATAATATCCCTGGTTATTCACTTAATATTGTTTTCTAAGTAATTATGCCTCCAGATAAGAATCTATTATTGGTTTCTTCAAGTGGTGGTAAAAACTATGATTTAGCATCCAATCTAAAAGATATTGTTGATTCTAGATCCAATCTAATTACTAAATTAATTAATTTAGAACTCTATGATCTTCCTTTGTATATACCTGATTTGAATTCTGATAATAATATTGCAAAAGAATTAAGCAATGAATTTGAGAATGCCAATGCATTTATTTTTTGTGCACCTGAATATAATGGAGGTTCTCCTCCAATATTAACAAATGCAATTACATGGATATCATTATCGACAGATAATTGGAGAGATGGTTTTAATGGGAAGCTTGCATTGATTGGAACAAATAGTGGAGGTGACGGAGTTTCATTTTTAAGATCTTTCCGTTCACAGTTAGAATATATGGGAACGGTTGTTATGCCTAAAACAATATCCGTAAATAAGAATAAAGAATTCAATAAAGAATCAGCAGAAAGGACTATACAAAGTCTAATTGATCTATTATAATTTAATTCTCGATATAAAAAAGGGGCTAAAAGCCCCTTTTTTATTATGTAGTTAACTTAAATAAATTAACTGATCTTAATTTGTCTTCCTTCTATTTTCATTTCCTTTGTTTTCGGCAAAGTTATTAATAGTTCTCCATTATTAAACTTTGCTGCTATTTTATCCTCATTTACATTATCAGGAATACGAAAACTTCGGTTAAATGAACCAAATTGACGTTCGTGGATTGTGTAACCATCATAGGGTTTATCATTTTCTTTTGTTCGTTCCCCTTTAATAGTTAATACTCCATCATGTACGTCTATTGATACATGTTTTTTGTTTAACCCAGGCATATCGGCTGATAGAATAATTTCTTTTTCTGTTTCATGTATATCCACTGCAGGAGAGTATGAATTATTTTCTCCATATATTGGAAAGTTAATATTCAGCATATTATCAAAAATTCTATCAAAATCTGATATTAAACTTCTATTTGGGTTCCATTTTACTAATGTCATTGTATGACTCCTTTCTTTAATTATTTATACTTTACTATACGCAATTTCCGTACCATTACATTTTTAGTATGATATTTAGATATAATTCTGCAATAATGACATATCAAATTGTTTGAAATGGCAAAATAGTCTGTAATTATTGCAGATTATTATTTATGTGTATTCAAAATAGAATAAAAATTGTGTAATATTTCATCCCAATAAATTATTAATTATGAGTGATTTAGCAATATTTGGAGGTAAACCTGTAAGAAAAGACCCTTTTTCTTCTTGGCCAAGAGTAATTAATGGTCAAAAAGAAAAGTTAATGAATACGTTGACGAATGATTTGTGGGGTATTGGTAGTGAAGTAATTAAGGAGCTTGAAGAGAAATTTGCAAAATTTCATGATGCAAAGAATTGTATCGCTATTAATAATGGTACCAATGCATTGTGGGTTGCTTTGAAAGCTGCTGGTGTTACTTATCAAGATGAGGTTATCATACCTCCCTATACCTTTATAGCAACGGCCACAGCTGTTTTAATGTCTAATGCGACCCCAGTTTTTGTAGATATTGATCCAGATACATTTAATATGGATCCAAATTTAATTGAATCTGCAATTACAGATCGTACGAAAGCAATCGTACCTGTGCATATAGGAGGCAACCCTGCTGATATGGAAAGAATTATCGATATAGGAAATAAATATGGTTTATCTGTTATTGAAGATGCGGCGCAGGCGCATGGTGCAGAGTGGGATGGTAAAAAAGTAGGCGCACTACATACAGGTGGAATATTTAGCTTTCAATCTTCAAAAAATATGAGTGCTGGAGAAGGTGGGGTAGTTATATCCAACGATGATAAGTTTATGGATGCATGTTTTGCGTATTATAATTGTGGAAGGCATCGTGGTGGCGACTGGTATGAGCATCATATTGTAGGGGGTAACCATCGTATTAGTGCTATGGCTGCCAGTTTACTTATTCCCCAATTTCAAACAATTGATAATGATATGCGCATTCGTGATAATAATAAACAAAAATTGGATGCATCCTTGTCAGATATGGGTTTTGGAATAATCCGTAGTTATAAAAAAGTTACAAGACAAGCAAATCATCTGTATTTATTACGATATAAATCAGAATATTTTAATGATGTACCAAGAGAAAAATTCTTTGATGCAATGAGAGCAGAAGGCGTTTATACATATGCTGGATATAATCCATTGTATAGAGGAACGGTTTTTCAAGGAAAAGGGAATGATTTTCCATGGATAAAGAAAATAAATTACAGTAATATTTCATGTCCAGTAACAGAAAAAATATCGGATTATCAATCTGTGTGGCTTACACAAAATCATTTACTAGGTGATGAGAGTGATACAACAGATATAATTAACGCATTTGAAAAGGTAACAATTGCATTAAAGAAGAATCCTGAAAAGTTTAATATATAATTAAGGAATAATTATGCAGCAAATTGATTTAAAAAACTTCTTATCAGCTGTTGATGTTCCAGCTGATTGGGTTGGAATTAGAGAAGTAAGTGAAACACACACCCCTCGTATTGTTCGAGATGGCGTTCCTCAGATGAATGCTAGTTATACCACTCAAGGATTAATGATTGAAGTATTATCTAATGGACAATTTGGTTATTATGGTACACCAAACATGACAAATGAAAGTGTAGCTGCGGCAGCCAAAAAAGCTTTTAAACAAGCCCAACTTGCATCTAGACATGCTACATTTCAATTTTCTGAAGATGCTCGCCCTGCAAATGTAGGAAACTATCAGTCTCCATTTGTAAAAGAAAAAGATTCCTTATCCCCAGGTGAACTTAATAAATTGCTTCTTGATGCCTATAACCAGTTAAAAGTAAGTGATAAAATTGTAAGTGCCCGTGCGTTATTACAAACGATTCAAACTATGTTTCGTTTTGTAAGTTCGAATGGAAGTGATATTTCACAGGAATTTCTTATGTTAGAGTTTGATTTATCTGCTACTGCAGCAGATGGTGCAAATCAACAGACACGTACTTTTGGGGGTATGCGCGGCAATTGTCTTCAGATGGGTATGGAATATTTTGATAAGTTAGAATTACTTGCTCAGTCACAAAAAATAGGTGAGCAAGCAATTGAGCTATTAGATGCGGATGAATGTCCAACTGGTGAAATGGATTTAGTGATTGCTTCGGATCAAATGATGCTTCAAATACATGAGAGTGTAGGGCATGCGTTAGAAGTAGATAGAATTCTTGGTGATGAAAGAAATTATGCAGGTTGGAGCTTTGTAAATTTAGATGATTTTGGAAAACTACAATATGGATCGAAATTAATGAATATTACCTTTGACCCTACATTGTCATCTGAATTTGCTTCCTATGCATATGATGATGGTGGATTGGAAGCAACAAAAGAATATTTAATTAAAGATGGTGTATTATTAAGAGGACTTGGAGGTATGGAGAGTCAAATACGTTCTGGGGTATCAGGAGTTGCAAATTTTCGTGCTAGTTCATGGAATAGGGCTCCAATTGATCGTATGGCAAATATAAATCTAGAGCCAGGAGATTCTTCTTTTGATGAAATAATTGGTTCGGTCGAAAAAGGTGTATATATGGAAAGCAATCGTTCATGGTCTATTGATGACTATCGAAACAAATTTCAGTTTGGTTGCGAATATGCAAGACTAATTGAAAATGGTAAACTAACGAAAACTCTAAAAAACCCAAATTATAGAGGAATAAGTAATCCATTTTGGAATAGTTTAAAAATGATAGGTAATAATGATACTTTTAGTATATACGGAACTCCAAATTGTGGAAAAGGAGAACCCAATCAAGTTATACGAGTTGGACACGCTTCTCCTGTTTGCCTTTTTGAAAATATTCAAGTATTTGGAGGAGCATAGAAATGGAAAAAATATTCAATCAACTTTGTGAAGGTTTGTTTTCAGAATTAGGTAGCAATGAGGCATTAACTTTATCTTTTTCTGGAGAAAATAGTCAGTTTATTCGCATTAATAATGCAACGATACGCCAGACAGGTTTAGTTGATGATGCAAACCTAGGTTTGAAATTTGTTTCCAATAATCGTACCTGTGAGGGTAGTATAACAGTATCAGGGAATTACGACGTTGATTTATCAAGAGGAATGAAAGAAATAGAGCGTATGCGTTCTGAATCTAAACAAATTTTAGAAGATCCTTTTTTAGTAATGCCAACCAATTCAGGCTCTTCTCGTGAAATAATTAATGCCAATGGTCTTGAATTTGACGATGCAATAGAAGCATTAATTCCTGTAATGCAAGGAGTTGATTTAGTTGGAATTTTTGCGAATGGGAAGATGTTTAGAGGGAATGCAAATTCTCTAGGGCAAAAACATTGGTTTGAAACTGAATCTCATTGTTTGGATTACTCTCTTGTCACACCGGAGCGTCAAATGGTAAAAGGTACTTATGCGGGTACGGATTGGGATCAGCAATCTTATGAGTCTTATGTTAAGCGGTCAATTGAAAAATTGGAATTAATGAAACGGAAACCAATCCGTGTAGAAAAAGGTTTATATCGAACATGGTTTGAAGCCAAAGCAGTTGCAGACTTTATTGATATGTTTTCATGGAATGGTATTAGTGAAGCAAGCTTACAGCAAGGTTGTAGCGGTTTTGGAAAAATGAGACATAATGATATACGTCTTTCTCCAAAATTTTCTATTTCTGAGGATTTTTCATCTGGATTGGTGCCTAAGTTCAATTCAAATGGAGAAACTGGTCCTGAATCGCTACCTATAATTTCAAATGGTGTTTTACAAAATACATTAGTTAGTACTAGAACATCTGCCGAATATGGTGTATCTACAAATTATGCTGAAGATACAGAGGAATTGCGCTCACCATATATGGCATCTGGTGATCTAAGTGAGAAAGATATATTGAAAAACCTAGATAAAGGTTTATTTCTATCGAATATTCATTATCTAAATTGGAGTGATAATCCTGGCGGACGAATTACAGGATTAACACGTTATGCATGTTTTTGGGTAGAAGGTGGTGAAATTGTTGCGCCGATAGAAACAATGCGATTTGATGATACTTTTTATCGCTTTTTTGGATCTGAGTTGGAATCGGTGGGTTCAAAAGTAGAGGTAATACCGGATGTGCTTACATATGGACAGCGTAATTTGGGGGTTATTACTTGCCCAGGTATTTTAACTAATGAATTTGAACTAACACTTTAATAAAGAACTCTAATAATATGATAAATAAAGATTTAAATAAATACTCTAGTCATTTTTCTGCTTATACTGAGTTGCGTATGCAAGAAAATAGAAACAATCATATTTCTATGGTAAATGGGGATATTATGGGTAACTCTGTTTCTTCGTCAAGTGGGGTCTCTTCCAGAGTATATAATGATGGTAATTGGGGGTTTTCTTCCAGTCCTGATTTATCTGATTCTGCAGTGGAATATGTTGTAAAAAATGCTAGCGATAATGTTTCATTTATGAATAAGCGTAAAAATGAACAATGTGGATTCATTTTACCAGATATAACTGGGCATCATGAAATAGATTTATCTACTCAGCATGTCCGAAATGATCAAAAGCAATGGATAGATTTTTTAGGTACAATAGATAATTATATTGCAAAGAAATATTCTTTTCTTAGTTCACGAACTGTAGTTCTATCTGGATTAGATATGGAAAAATCATTACTAACTTCAGCAGGGTCTACATCTTACTCAATGACTCCAAGAGGAATTATGTATATATCTTTGACAATGGAAAATAATGGAGAACCAGTTGATTTAATGAATGTATTTGGAGGATTAGGGCAATTAGAGGATCATTTTTTGGATCCAGCTCATTTTTATAACGATATTGATATACTCGTGGAACATTTACAGAAAAAATCAAAGGGAGTATATGCCGATGCTGGTTTGAAAGATGTAATATTAGATGCGGATTTAGCAGGGATTCTTGCGCATGAAGCTATTGGCCATACGACGGAAGCTGATCTTGTATTAGGTGGATCTGTAGCTGGAGAATTTATGGGTGAGCAAGTAGCAAGTGAATTGGTTACATTAGTAGATTATGCCAATACAATGAATAAGCAAGTTTGTCCAGTGCCAGTGTATATTGATGATGAGGGGACTCCATCAGAAGATACTGTTATTATACAGAATGGTTCTTTAAGGAGTTTTATGCATAATAAAGATAGTGCCCGTCACTTTAATACAAATCCTACGGGGAATGCTAGGGCATATGCTTTCTCAGATGAACCGTTAATTCGAATGAGAAATACTGCTATTCAACCTGGAAAAAGCACTTTAGATGAAATGATCTCTTCAATTGATGATGGGTATTACCTGATGAAATCAAGTAATGGGCAGGCAGACTCTACCAGTGAATTTATGTTTGGTGTTCCTCTTGGATATGAAATTAAAGGTGGCAAACTTGGAAATGCAATTAAAGATACAACAATTTCAGGCGTTGCTTTTGATGTATTAAAAACAATTGATATGATTTCTTCTGATATGACTTGGAGTGCAGGAGGTATGTGTGGTAAAAAACAGTGGATACCTGTTGGTATGGGTGGTCCTGCAATCAAATGCAAAGTCAATATTGGTGGACGATAGTTAGTACATTTGCAAAACAAAGATATTCCAGATTATTGTATTGATCAGCTAATAAAAGCTGGCGCTGATAAGGCTCAGTGCATTTATTCTTCAGGAGAAAAAAAAGAGTTAAATGTAGATGCTGGAGAATTTTCTTTATTTCGGACCAATGCAAACCATGGTATTTCTATGATGGCAATTAAAGATCAAAAAAAAGGATCTTTAAGTATCAATAAAATTAACAAAGATGATATTGATGAAGCCATTTCAACTGTTTTAAATATGGCAGAATCTTCTATGCCAGATGACTCATATGATATTTCAGAATTCCAACAAGCAGAATCTTTTTCAAAAGGAAATAAAGAGCCTGCACTAGATACCATGTATGATCGTATGGAGGAGTTTATGGATTATTCTGCGAATACTTTCCCTATAACAATTATTGAACAAGCTATTTTGGATTTCAGCGCTGGCACAAGTTATTATAGAAATTCCAATGGAGTATCTTTCGATGAAACAGAGGGGTCGTATAGCTTTTCTGTTATGTTTACTTCAAAAGAAGGGAAAGATATATCTTCATTTAATTCTGCTGGTTTTTCAGCTTTAGATATTGATTTTCCTCTCCACCAAGGTGGATCAATAAATCGATTATTAGAAGAGTCTGCTGCTCATGTTCGAACCAAACCGGTTCCAGAAAAATTTACTGGAGATATTATTGTTACCCCGGATTGTATTATGAGTTTTATGGGGTTTATTCTTGGTAATTTATCTGATTTTAGACTTATTGCAGGAACATCTTTATTTCGCGATTTTATGAATCAGAAAATTATTCATGATTCTTTATCGATTCATTCAAAGCCTTTATCCGATAATCTATCGGGGGGATATTTTGTTACATCTGATGGTTATAAGGCAGAAGACTTAACTATTATTGAAAATGGAGTATTGCAAACATTTTTGCTTAGTTTGTACGGATCAAAGAAAACTGGTTTGCAGAGAGTCTCTAATTCAGGGGGATCTTTAATTATTGATAATGGCGAGACTCCGTTAGAAAAGATGATTCAATCAGTAGGGAAAGGTGTGTTATTAAGCAGATTTTCTGGAGGAAGTCCAAGTGATAACGGGGACTTTTCAGGCGTTGCAAAAAATAGTTTTTATATAGAAAATGGTATTATACAATATCCTATCAGTGAAACGATGGTTTCCGGCAATATTGTGGATATGTTTCAGAAGGTAAAACATATATCAAAAGAGGAAGTAAATTTTGGTGATGAGATATTTCCATGGGTTCAATTAGAAGGAATCACGGTATCTTAAGTTAAAGCTTACTTTTCTTTTTTACACTCTATCAGATGAATACCATCATTATCTAATGTATAATCTTGTAGTGTAATATCAATAAATCCTGTTTTTTTCAGTTCGTTCATAATATCAGTATTTGTATGCAATGGCCCTGGTCCATGACCACAATCTTTATTGTTTACTATATCATTAGATATAAAGAATAATCCTTTAGATTTCAATACTCTATGAACTTCTAATAGTCCCTTTTTATAATCTTTCCAGTGATGAATTGAATTGATAGCTATTACTTTATTTACTGATTTATTATCCAGAGGGATATTTTCTGCAGAGCCAAGGATAAATTTTATATTTGAAGGTTTGTCTCTTTTCTTTAATGCGATATTTATCATCGTTTCAATAGGGTCAACTCCGTAAATTTTTCCTTGATGGCATATTCTAGATGCAATTTTTACCGCAGCACCTGTTCCGCATCCTATATCTAATAGAATATCATTTGGATTTAAACCAATATTATTGATCGTAAGATCATTAGAAATATGATCTCCATATTCTTCCGCGTACCATAATGCATTTTTATCAGTCCATATGATTTCTTCTGAAGATAGATGATGTTTATTTATTGATTGTTTCATCAAAATATTATCTAAGTAGTTATGTGCCCGAGACTGGAATCGAACCAGCACATCTCAAAAGATACTAGACCCTGAATCTAGCGCGTCTACCAATTCCGCCACCCGGGCATTTAATATGTAGAAGATTTTAAACTATTTATGTGATTTCTGCTATTTTTATACTATTTACAATAGATCATTAAATAAATTATTTTAGTTTTATTAAATAAATTAATAAAATCAATAATGGGTAAAACTTGGGTACAAAAAAGAGACATAAACAAAGAATATCAGGTTAAAATAAATCCAAAAAAATTTGCAGATATTCCCGCTGGAACAAAAATGTTTATTCCAACTCCACAAATCCTCGATAATTTTGTTCAAGATATACCTCCAGGTTCATTTTTAAGTCTAAAACAAATACGACAAGATCTTTCTAGAAAATACCATGCTGAAATGACATGTCCAGTGGTAACAGGTATTTCACTACGGATTATTTCGGAAGCTGCATTTGAAGAGTATCAAATTGATCAAAATATGGATGAAATCACTCCATTCTGGAGAGTTGTAGATCCAGATTCTAAACTAGCGAATAAATTGGCATGTGGTATTGATTTTATCATTGAACGACAATTTCAGGAAGGAATTAATCTATAAGTGAAACTAGGAGTAAAAATGAGACGCATATGCTTATTAATTGTTTTATTGTTTATACAATTTATTTATGCCCAAGATATAATAATAAATGAGCTTGATGCAGCTTGGAAAAAATTAGAAAATACTGTTTCTACTGGAGATTTTCGTTCGTTTAAATCAGTATATCATCAGGATGCAGTTCTAGTAAATGGAATTACAAAAAACAGTTATCCTATTAAAAATGCATTTGAAGGGTGGGAAAAAGGATTCATTGATACAAAATCTGAAGAAATTATTGCAAATTTAGATGTAAAATTTTCTGAAAGATTATTTGATGAGTTTACTGCTCATGAAACAGGTATTTTTCATTATTATACGATAAATAAAAATGGGGATAAGGATGATACATATGTCCATTTTGAATCTCTTTGGGTAAAAAAGAATAATAAATGGAAGATGATAATGGAATATCAAAAATCCAGAACAACCGAAGCAGAGTGGAACACCCTATAATTAGTGTATAATTTTTGCATGTGTGGTAGATATACATTTTTTAATAATATTGATTCTGTAAAGAGTTCTTTTGATATTGATGTAATTGATTCAAGTATTGTTGACCATCAGCCAAGTTATAATATATCTCCTACTCAATATGCACCAATTATTTTTCAAGATAATACCAATAGAGTTTTGAGAAATATGAGATGGGGCTTGGTTCCATCGTGGTCAAAGGATGATCGATTTGCAAGTAAACTCATTAATGCACGATCTGAAACAATACATGAAAAACCTAGTTTTAAAAATTTGATTTCAACAAATAGATGCATAGTTCTTGCAAATGGTTATTATGAATGGGTGTATACAGATAATAAAAAACAACCGTATTTTATTTATAGTACAGAAAATAGGTTGATTTCTATGGCTGGTCTATGGACTGAGTGGGAGCGTGTAGCAACTTTTACAATTATTACAAAAAAAAGTGATCAGTCGATTAGTCATTTGCATCATCGTATGCCATTAGTAATTCCGAATGAAAATGTTGACTCTTATTTAGATAATCGTAATCTTTTAAAAGATTTTATACAAATCGACGATATGAAATTGAACAGTCATCAAGTGTCAACTTTTGTTAATTCTGCTCGAAATAACAGTGTTGATTGTATTGACCCAATCGAATAATAAAAATGGTATAGAAATATTTAATTACATAAAAAAATGATAATGCAATACTTATCTAAAATATTTATTATTTGTAAGATATCATATTGATATTATATTGATAATTGTTATGAAGAAAATTCCAGTTATATTATTATTAATTTTATTTGTTTCATGCGATGATAGCGGAGATTCTGCCAATTCAAGATCTATTATTTCAGGGAGTAAAGTATATATTGTTGGCAGTGATGACGATGGCGCTTGTTATTGGGTTAATGGAACTCGTATAGAACTCCCTGATGGTGATTGGGCAACAGATATTGTAGTGGTGGATGGTGATGTATATACATCAGGAACCTGTGGAGAATATGCTTGTTATTGGATTAACCAAGAAAAATACGAGCTTCCTGGACTTTGGGGTGAAGGTGAGGCTATCGCTGTTGATGGAAATGATGTGTATGTTGCAGGATGGTTTATAAACGGATCCTGTTACTGGAAAAATGGGCAAAAGATTAATTTAACTACTAATGGAGAATCACAAGCATTTGCAATCGGTGTTCGCAATAATGGTTCTGTTTATATAGGTGGTTCTTTTATCAATAATCATCATTATATCATCCCTTGCTTTTGGAAAGATGGAAATAATAGAACGAATCTTCCTATACCAACCCATGGTGACGGAGAAGTCTTTGATCTTACATTTGATGATGCAGGTAATATGAGATATTACGTTGGAGAAACAATGAAGCCAGATAACCTTACAGGGTATGCACCAAAGGCGAGTCGTTGGCGTCATACATCTAGAACAGACTTACCTGATGGAACTTCAGATATTAGTCTTTATGGAACAGGCGCTTACGGCATTACAATTGATGGAGATGATATTTATGTCGCTGGATTTACAGATTGGATTGAAGATATAAATAATCCAACTACTACAGGGGGTAGGTTTCCCCGGTACTGGAAAAATAATACGATTCATGATCTAGAAGGAGGACCTATGACAGTTTTTGGAACTGGACAGGCAAATGATATTCGGGTTGCTGATGGAAATGTTGTTGCTGTAGGTATTGCTACAAGAGGGTCAAATTATGATGATTATGGAGTACACGCCTGTTATTGGTTAAATGGCGATCTTCACTATTTAGATAATGTGATAGGAGAATGGAGTGAAGCAAAAGGCGTATTTATTGAGTAATTGATGTCATTTATGTTCGAAAAACATTTTAAGAATAAATATTTTAAAAGCGCTGTCATATTGTTTGGCACAATATTTCTGTTTCTTTTTATTGATTCTTTAATATATGGTATATCTTACGATGAGCTAACAACAACTGGTTCTGCTATATTAACTGTTTTTATACTTCACCATATTTTTAATATATTTAACTCCAAATAGTTAATTATCCATATATTTACTCTGTAAGCATTATAATTAATGTATAAATTGTATTTGATTCCATAAATTAACGATATTTTGTAATTAATTATTCGAGGTAAGATTAATGAAATGCAAACTCTATAAAGCCAAGTATATTAATTTAATATTATATATAATAATACTATGCTCTAGTTATACTTTAGCTCAAGAATTAGAACAAAAGGTTGTTTCTTCTAAGACAGTTGAAGATGCGCATTTTGATTTTTTAAAAGAACTCCATAATGAAGAATCCAAAAATTCCGGTAAAATATTGGGTCGCCTAGGACTTGGTTCCAAAGGTTTGTCAGAATTTAAGCGAAAAGAATACAATCTGTATCTGGATTCCTATTTTCCTAATGCTTCTTCTGACCGCGTTCAGATGTTTTTATTTGAATTAAATATTAAGGAAGAAAAGTGGGCTGAAGCTGAAATGAATTTGTTAAAGTTTGTTTACTTATTTCCACAATCTCCAATCTATAAGAAAGTACTGGATCGTGGATATACTTTGCTTCAAGATGAAAAGTATTATAGTTCTGATAGAGATAAATTAATCAAATTATTGAGTGAAGCTCCAACATCGGGAAAAATATATAAACGTTACTATCAATTATTATCGAATGTTCATGGCTTGAAGGATGATAAACTAACAGAGCTATTTGAATATGAATGTTGGAACTTTCTTCAATTGTACCCAAATCGTTCCCAATGTAGTATGG
>MDTA01200509.1_pt1 | contig 15595 bp, 14 predicted proteins | sample 811151 | NCBI WGS metagenome assembly MDTA01 (sample SAMN05326648, study PRJNA326480) | marine metagenome | isolation source: seawater | place: Indian Ocean: South | collected 2010 | reverse complement strand
TTATGAAATTTTTCTATATAATTATCATCAATTCTATAAGATTCAATATCACATGGTAAATTAAATACATCACATAAATATTTTTCAGCACTCATTCCTATTGTTTCATTTGTATTTTTACTCATATATATATCTATTTCATTTAATATTTCTATATACTTTTTTTTATCGTTTAAGGAACACTTAAGTAGTGATTCCCTATATATTTTAATTACGTTTATCATTCTATTCTATTCTATTGTAACTAATAATTTTATAAATTTTTATTCGATTTTATAAAATTATAATTTGTATGTAATTAAGGTTTAAAATCCCATATTGCATTATAATGTATTGGTCCTCTAGCAGGATTTGGATTTTCTGGTTTGTATTTTATAGTGTATCCTTGTTTTGAGCCACCTAATCTATTATCTGTTGTTCCGAATATACCTGTAGTTTGCTTATGAGCAAATAAGCGACTCTTTGCATAAATAGAAGAGTCTTTTGTCTTAGTATAATTGTTTTTTATTGAATATAAATCTCTCCCCATTTCATCAACTTCTACTAAAGATTTGGGACAAGTTTTTAAACAATGAGCTTCTGTATTTCTACAACCGTCTCTATTTACATTATATGGATTATTTTTACTACTTTTATCATAATTAACATAGTCTGGAGCGTCTCTATCTTTGCAAGTATATCCACATTTTCTGAAAAATTTATCTTCACCACCAATTACCATTCTTATAATATCTTTTTCACAAAATTCATTTAAATTTCTTGGTTGTATGCAATTTAATGGACATTTCATATTTCCTGCTCCACCAGGAACAATTACTTGTTCTTCACTCATACCTCCATCACCACTTGATGATGATGATTCTTGTCCTTCAGATGGAACACCTGAACTAGCAGCACTAGCAGCTGAACTACTTGAACCTTGTGCTATTGGTTCCATTGAAACTTTAAAACTATTTTCTTTAATTCTTCTCAATGCTTTTACAAAATCATCATTTAATTTCTGTTTTGCTTGTTTTGCTCCGGTAGTAGTGTATCCTAATTCTATTGCCATTTGATTCATTACATTTCTACCACAATTTTTCTTTTGTCTTCTACCTGTAGTTGAATAATAATCATCTTGTTTTATAGCATCTATTGTAAATTCACTAGCAAATTTATCCATTATTTCATTTCCTTGCATACCGTTTAATATATTCATATGCATTTCATAGAATGCCTTTGTTGGACAACGTTTCCATCCTGTCCATAAATTTTCAAATAATGGTCGCATATATATTTTTAATTTTTTTGTATCTACCTTATTTGACCTTGGTTTTATTACTCTTCTTTTGTCTGCTTTCATTGTTACCAAATATTTTCTTATTCTTTCTTTAGCATTATTTAATGCCGGAGAAGAAGCAGTATCGCTCATATTTGCATTTCCTTCTTTATAACTAAATGTAAATTTCATACCACTTAATGAATTTTTTATAAAATTTTGAATATTAGATATTATTCCTCCATTACGTTTCTTCTTCTTTTTCTTCTTTTTATTTCCAAATCCCTCTTTAGGTTTTTGTTTAGGTTTTTCTCTTGGTATAAATTTAATATAATCTACTTTTCTTCTTCCTCTACCTGTTCCATCCGCTTCTGTATTATAATCTGCATAATTAGTTCCAACAACTTTTAATTGACCAGATGGTATGCCTTCATCTTTTAAATCATGAATTAGTTTTTCATTGATATATATTTTTACATCATGTTCTTCAACTGATAATTCATTTGGATCTACTTTTTCACCTCTTCTTATTGCATATCGAATTACATAAGGACCCTGTTCTAACATTCTTTTATATTTTTTTCCACTTTTTCCTTTAAATATAGAACCATCTGCTGAATAACCATCTCTATATACACCGGTTGTCATACCAATATTATTTGGATCAGTTGATATACCCCAATTACCCTGAACAGTGCTATGTAATACTTGTCCAGATGGAATAGATATTTCTATATCATAATTATCTAAATTTGGTAATGTAATTTGTGAAAATTCATTTGATTTAATTAATTTTTCTCTATGGGCAACAAATGTATCTTTCATATTAGGATATTCACCAGTATTGTACCATATAATCATATCTCCTAAGAAATTATATGATATCCATACTATAATAATAAATACCCATAATACCCATAACTTTGTTGCTACATTATATATCTTGGTTAATACATTCCATATAACAGTACCTATTAATCGTAAAGCTTCAAGTATCATATATATATTTATTAATATTTTATATGATAGAATTATTATAATTTACATTTTTTTCTTTTTTCCACCCCACATATTTTCTTTCTTCTTTTTTCCTCCCCACATATTTTCTTTCTTCTTCTTTCCTCCCCACATATTTTCTCTTACACCATTGCCATCCCAAAAATCTTCTCTTTCATGTGGCAAACGTCTATCGCATTTTAATCCTTCTTCTATATGTTCAGGTCTTTGAAAACTGGGATTTTTTTTAGTTAATAAGTGAAAAACAGCTATTAGAACCAATAACATTAAAGCTATTTTTAATATTTTTTTATTAAACATATATATTATCTAATTATTAATTATTTTCACTCCTAAATAATTAAATATTTAGATAATTTATATATAGAATGACAAAAGATGATATTGATAAAAAAGCAAAAGATATGATAAAAAATAATGAATTATTTATTGATGGTAAATTAGAAAATTTTACAACTATGAAAAATCATAAATCAACATTTAGAGAAGGATATGTTAATTTTGATGAAGAAAAAAAAGAAGATGAAGATGATGAAGGTGGTGATGAAGGTGGTGATGAAGGTGAAGAAGAACCTGAAGAAGTGAGCATTAGTGATGTTTTAGTTCCTTTTTTAACTGATGTAATAAAAGCTTGTATTATACCTTATATTATTACATATCTAGGAACTTGTACTGTTCAATTATTTAAATGTTATGAAAAAGGAGCTATGCTTCCAGGACAAAACTTAGGGTTAACTCCATATACTAAATATGGTTCTGATCCTAATGCTAGTTTTTTATCTCATAAAAATTATGGATTTCCTTATGATATGAAAGGTTCCAATCCATCAGCTAAAGGAATTATTAGAGAAACTGTAAAACACAGTTGGCATCAGGCACGTAGTATTATGGATATGTTATTAAATACATTTAGAAGTATTGCATATTCAGAATCTCTAGCACAAAATAATACAAAAATAAGAAATCGTAATAATGTTAAAACATTTGGAATTTTTACTGGTGCCAACGGTATAGTTGTAGAATTTATATGGAACACTCTTCAAATAATTCTATTAATTTTATTACTAGTAGTAGCTGGATTATTTTCAATATATTTATTACCAACTATTGCTGTAATATTAGGTGTTTGGCAACAAATAGATGTAGCACATACCCCTGTTTTACCTATTCCTGAATTTGTTTTAAGTATGATACCACCAGGTCTTCCTGTACCAAAAAACCCACTAATGATCCATATATTATCAACTTGGGGCGCACCATTTCCACTACAAATAATTGGCCTTATCGTTTATTTTGCTATATCATTTGGTATTATAGCTCCGTTAATGCAATTATTTAGTATTGCTATGCCTATATATGTAATTTATTTCTTAATATTAAGACCAATATTTTCTAAGAATGTAAGAACTGCTTGTATTAAATGGTATAAATATTACGTAAAACGATATTATATGATTTTCGCTTTAATAGTGTCATTTGGTATAAGTATGGCAATATATAATAATTTTGGCGGAAAAGGTGTAATTTCTAACAAATTAAGAGAATTAGGCGTTAGTGAAATGATTGTATCTTTAGTTTCTTTCACACCATTAATATTAACGACAGTTGTTTATTTATTCTGGTGGACAGGTGGATTTCCTTTTAAAAATCATTTAACTATGTTAAAAGATGATGATTCTCCTCCAGCTAAAAACGATATGTGTGACTTATTGAAATTTCAAAATAAAGGCGGACAAATTCCTAATCCTTATGATTTATTAAAACCTGTAAAGGAAGCCTTGAAAAATCCACTTGAATTTATTTTTGACTTTTTCCAAAAAATAGCTGGTGCTTTTAAAAGCCAACCAAGTGGAGCAGCAGGAGCAACAGGAGCAAAAAGAGGTGAGGGAAAGGGTCCAGCAATAGGTGAAAATATTGTCGGTAGAGCAAAAGAACTTGGTGGAAAAATTATAAAAGGAGATTTTAAAGGTGCAAAAGAACAATTAAAAAATAGAGCCAAAGAATTGAGTAATCGTATGAAATCTTAATTCAAATAATAATTTATAATAATAATTAATTAAAGATATATTGATTATTATTTCATAATGGGTAAAAAAAATAGAAGAAAGAAGAAAGTATCTCCTATTGGTAAACCTTTTGTAAGTATATGCACACCAACATATAATCGCCGTTTATTTATACCTAATTTAATCAAATGTTATTTGGAACAAAATTATCCTAGAGAGTTAATGGAATGGGTTGTTATTGATGATGGAGAAGACAAAGTAGAGGATTTATTTAAAGATGTTCCCGGTGTAAAATACTTTGGATATGAAGAAAAAATAAAATTAGGTAGAAAACGAAATTTAATGCATGAAAAATGTAAAGGAGATATAATAGTTTATATGGACGATGATGATTTTTATCCACCAGATAGAGTAACTCACGCTGTAGATAGATTGCGTTCAAAACCTGATGCTTTATGTGCTGGTAGTAGTATTGTATATATCTATTTTAATGATTTAGATAAAATATATCAATTTGGACCTTATGGTAGTAGTCATGCAACTGCTGGAACATTTGCATTTAAACGAGAACTATTGAAAATAACCAAATATGACGATAATGCAGAAATGGCAGAAGAAAAACAATTTTTGCAAAATTATTCTATACCTTTTGTTCAATTGGATCCTAGAAAAGCAATATTAGTATTTGCACATCAATTTAATACATTTGATAAACGAAAACTTTTAGTAAATCCTAATCCGCGTTTTGTAAAAGAAACAAAATTAAATCCATCTTTGTTTATAAGAAATAAATCATTATTAAAATTTTATTTATCTGTTTAATTTTTAATATTTATTATTATTATAAGATGGCCAAATTAATTGCTAATGCCTTAAAATCTTTTAAAAAATTACATATTTTATTAAAAATTGTTATATTTCTAGGATTATTTTTCTTAGTTAGAATTGCTTTAGACAAATTATTATGGGGAGCTCACGATCAAGAAGGACAAGTAGAAGGATTTCACGACGTATCTCATGGAAAAAGAGTAATATTATTTCATTGGAAAGATTGCGGACATTGTAAAAAAATGATGCCTGAATGGCAACGATTTGTAAAATTAAATGCTAATAACAAAAAAGTTAAAATAGAGACTGTTGAAAAAGATGATGCACCAGAATTAATACAAAAATATAATGTTCAAGGTTTTCCAACCATTATTGCTATAAATGATGGGAAAAAAGTAAAAGAATTTGATGGTGAAAGAACCGTTGATGATTTACAACGTTTCACTAATTCTATTTAAGTAATATTATCAATATAACGATAAAACCTTGATATGTCTAATTTGCTTATTTCATAATTTTCATTATTAAATAAGTCATTTATTTCATCAATATTATAATTCTTTCTCAAATAAATAAAATAAGAAAATAAATCTTTCTTATCCATATTCAATTGCTTACATAAATTTTGAATAAATAAACTATTATTATATTCAGTTGAATATTTAGTTAATACTTTTGTAAATCTAACATCCTGTGGATTATATGGACATTTCTTATTTTTTTTCATCGTTTTATGAAACAAATGATTATTATAAAATGTTTTTATTAATGAACTCATCTCATTAAATATCCATATTTGTTTTTGAAATGTAATCCTATCTATATAATCAGCAAAACATACATTATCCAATAATTTTATATAAAATGGTATTATCTTATCTTTATTAAAGTGATTAAACAAATCTATTATATTTTCATGAAATAATAAAGCTACACTTGTCCTATCTGTCTCATTCATTAACAAATTATGTTGGTCCATTGAATAGTAATTATTCATTAATTTTTTTGTGATTTCCTTAGTATCTTCATTGTAATTTTTCTTTTGAAACAAATTTTTTATCAATTGATTTTTTAATATACTATGTTGTGTCTTATATATTTCATACGTTGATTTTAATTTTCTCAAATCTCCTTGAATAAAATTTACCATATTTTCTGATAATATTGGATCTATATTTGGCATCAATATTTTTACTATTTTCTTTATTTCACAATGTAATGGTTTTTTTATTTCTATTGATATACATATTTTCATCATTTCCTTTATTTTTTTATCTATATGATAATTTCCAATACATATTATAGGTGTCATTGTTATTTGTTCTTTTTTCTGTTTTTTTGTTTTTTTAGGTCTTATCAATTTAATTAAAGCATTTATTCCACCTTTATCACCACTATTCATACCATCTATTTCATCCATTATAATTGCTATCTTTTTATTCACTTTTTTAAACATACTAAGTATATTTTTATCTGACATATTGTGTTTTGTTATCGTTTCTATTACACTTTTATTTCTTATATCGCCCGCATCAAAATTAATAATGTCGTAATTTAATTTTTTTAATACAGATTTTACAAAATGTGATTTGCCGCTACCTGGAGAACCATATATGTATATACCACGTTTTGTTAATACATTGCTTTTATTTTCCTCAAAATAATTTAATGATTGAATCAATTGCATTTCTATTTCGTTTCTGTTTAATAATGAATTCATATTTAATTCATCCATAATAATTAATTATATTAAGCTATTTTTTAATTCATTATTATAGTAAATCTTTTATTATATGATAACAACGATTCGATTCATTTTTTATACAAAGTTCTTTCAAAAAAGATATATAATTCTTATACTTTTTACCGCGATATTTATATCGTTTCTTTCTACCCCATATAAATAACTCTTTCTTCATCATCAAGTTAAATATAAAGTTTGAATCATTTTTTATAAGTTTCTCAATATATGTATTAAATGAAAATTTTCTATACACACCATTACATAACGTACTCTTTAAATATAAATAATGTTTATCAAAAAAATCTATATAATGTTTTTTAGTTAATATTTTTTTTATCTTTATAGGTAAATATTCATAAATAATTTTTTTTAAATCATTTGGTAAATTATCTATATTATAATACATTTCAATTACTATTAAAATATATTATATTGCTAAAGATTACCCTAATCCTATGCCTTGAACATTATCACAACCTTTACATAATCTACGGTTATTTGTTATACCATCCCATTCTATTCCTGCTACATGTTTTGCCCAACAACATTTAATATTATCACCTTGTGTTCCTCCTGATGGTTGAACAACCGTTGAATTCCAAGGAACCCCCTCACCAACTGGATATACACATTTATTATCTAAACCATCGGTTGAACCAGTACAATTGCCTAATTGTTTGGTATTTAGACATTTTTTTCTACTCTCGTCCCAATCCCAAAAATCTGGACAACTAGATTGCTCTGGTGGCCATACTTGATTTTGTTTTGCTTTTAACATCATCAACGCAATTAATACCATCAATATAATAAATATTACCACAGAAACTTTTAAAACTGTATTTTGAAATTGTGCCATATTAATATATTAAATCGATATATTTTTTTTTATCATAAATTATATATAATGAATAAGAATAATGGACGCATAAATATTATGGGACCTAACACTGGAGATATATTTACTCTATATCATCAAAAACCTATAAATTCTAAATCTACAACTTATAAAAATGCATTAATGGGTAATCAACAAGAAAGTCTTTTATCACAGGCATTTTTCTCAGCTGAAAATATTACAATTATTCAAAATGCTATAAAGGCTGGAGTTTATCATTTATCTAAAGGTAAGCATATTATTGGAAATCAAGACGAAGATACATTAAAAATTATTATGAGAAGCACTTTCCTACAATTCTCATCCAATAGAAAAGATAATATCACCGAACAAATATCTGATTTAAATCAATTAGTCGTTGATTATAGTATTCCTCAAATAAATAGCGAAGCAGATGCTTATAAAAAATATAAATACGATGTCAGTAATTTAGCTGTTCCATTAGATCGACCAAAATCTACCTACCACAACAACGCATTATTCTTCAAAGGATTTTTTTAAAAAAAATATATTTTGTAATTTATAATTTATATTTTTTCAATTATTTTTTTGATTTTTTACTCTTTTTCTTACTTGTCTTAACACCCAATACTCTTTCTGTTCTATCTACTATATATTTTTCATATTCTTTTTCTAAACTTCTTAAATCATCTAACCACAATGCCTCTACTGTTTTTTTCTTTATCACATTATATTGCTTTTTCAATTCTTCACACTCTTTCATTAAACGTAACATATTTTCTTCTTCTAAACTATCTATCGTCATAGATCTTAAATATTTATAATCACTATCATTATTGACAATCGCATATTTTTTCTCTTTTAATAAATTTATTACCTCTGACTTTTTCTTTTTACGCAACACTATAGTTTCTTCTACATTTTCTTTTATAAATCTCGCCTTATTACTAGCTAATATTATCTTAGCATATAATTCTTTCATTATATAATCTTTTCTTTTTTCATATCCTTTATATCTCACTGGAATATATTTATTTATAATATCATATATCGTATTATATTTTCTTAATTTTTGTTCTTCATCAAATAAATACATATTTGATGTTGATTTTGTTGATACTAATTTTAATGTTTTTTCTAACAAATTTATATTATTATCTACTTTTTTTGTAATTAGTTTTGATAACATACCCGGTGTAAATTTTATTGTAAAATCAATTAATGCATCAGTGCAATCATCTTTAAAATGTTTAATTATTGGCACCTTTTTTATTTTTGAATTTTTACTTGTCTTTTCTTCCATCAAATTATCCAATATCTCTTTAAATTTAATTGTCCATAGACCTATTGGTAACTCTGTTACTCGAATCGTATCTGATGACATCACAGTATATTTACCTTTAAATAAATATTTCTTACCCTTATTTGAATCAATAGGTATTATATCACCTTTAAATCCTTCATAATAAGGCTCAATGTTTTTTATTTCATTTTTCTTTTCTAATTTATTTTTCAAATAGGTAATTATCGATTTAACATTATAACATAAACCTTCATAACTAAATCCTGTCCCAATACCTTTACCTCCATTCACCAATATCATTGGTATAATTGGTAAGTAAAAGTCTGGTTCAACTTTTGTTCCATCATCATCCAAATAATTCAATATCTTATCATCACTTTCTGGATATATATATCTAGTCAATGGATTTAATGCTGTAAATATATATCTTTCACTTGCTGAATCTGAACCACCTTCTAATCTTGTTCCAAATTGACCATTTGGTAGCAAATGATTAATATTATTTGAACCTGTAAATTCTTGAGCCAATCCAACAATTGCTTTATTTAAACTCATTTCACCATGATGATATGCTGCATGTTCCGATATATATCCTGACAATTGCGCAACCTTTATTTCTTTTACTAATTTCCTTTTAAAACAACCAAATAATACTTTTCTTAAACTAGTCTTATTACCATCTATTAGATTTGGTATAGAACGCTCACAATCATATTTTGCAAAATGTATCAAATCGTCATCAATAAAATTCTCAATATTTATTCTTTTTTTATTGGTTGCCAATCTTCTATTTTTATCATAATCACCTAACCATTCTTTTCTATCATCTGCTCTATTTTTATTGAATGCTTTATCAATTGCATTTCTAGATGTTTCGCCAGAATGACTAAACGTGATGATTTTTTTATTTTTAAAATATTCTTTAAATTCTTTACTACTACTAGTACCCAAACCTTTATAATATTTCACTTTCCAACCTTTTCCTCCGTTGTTATTTTTCTTCCATTTTTCATAATCATTTTCATTATAAAATGATTTCTCCTGCTTACCTTTTGTAGCTTTCAATATAGGTGTATTCATATATCCTAAGAAGTCATTCATTTTAAACAAATCATTCCATTGTGAATTAAATAAATTCATACACAATCCTTTAATATGTGTCCCATCTAAATCTTGATCAGTTAAAAAGCATATTTGACCATATCTCAAATCTTTCAATGCTTCTGTTTTATTTTTATATGTTTTACCTGTTTTCAATCCCATAATCTTTTTAATATTTGTTATTTCCATATTATTATTAATTTTATCCTGACTAATTCCATCTGTATTTAATAATTTACCTTTTAATGGAAACACACCTATAATATCTCTATCTTGTTTTGATAACCCTGATACTACTCCTGATTTAGCTGAATCCCCTTCTGTCAATATCAATATACATTGACTTGACTTCGTTCCACCAGCAAAATTAGCATCTACTAATTTTGGAATACCTTTAATAATTTTACTTTTTCTTCCATCTGTTTTTTTTGCTGCTTTATTATCTTTCACTTCATTCAAACTAATAGCAGAATCCATTACACCCATTTTCGCTAATTTATCAATTAATTTATCTGAAATTTCAAATTTAGAACCAAATTTACTTACAGGTGTATTCATATAATCTTTTGTTTGACTATCAAATGCTGGATTTTCTACCATACAATTAACAAACACCATTAATTGTTCTTTAATTGTTACAGGTTTAACTGTAACTTTCTTTTTTCGTTTTATATATTCTATCATCTTTTTTGTTATTTGATTTGTAATATATTCAACATGTTTTCCACCTTTTCCTGTTGATATACCATTCACAAAACTAACTTGAGTAAATTCATCCAATGGCGATACACATACTACACATTCCCATCTATCCGATGTTTGACTTACTCTAGGCATTTCAGATTTTTCTCCAATATACATATCTACATACTGCTCAAATGATTTAATATCTATTGGAGTATCATTAATTTTAACTTTTAAAGATTTATCTGTAACAGCTGCTACATCATATGCTCTCTTTCTTATCAAACTACACATATCATTCGTTAATGAATCTAAACCAAATTTTTTATAATCAGGTAACCATCTTACCTTTGTATAAGGCTTACCTGAAAATTTAGTTATTTTAGGTGGATGAATTACTGTTAAATTTCTTTCTACTCGCTGTGTATATTTCAATTTTCGGGTATGATCTACTGTTTCTATTTCTCCCCATTCAGCAAATACAAATACTAATTTTATACCAAATCCGTTCTTACCTCCAACCAATTTCTTTTCTTCGTCATCATAATTTGTTGAAGTTCTCAAATGCATAAATATCATTTCTGGTATCCATAATTTATCTTTAGGATGTTTTGCTATATCAATACCATTACCATCATTCATTATTGAAATAACACCATCTTTATAAGCAACTTCAATATTTTTTACCAAATGTTTCTTTTTCTCTTTCGATAAACTCATTCTAATCGCATGGTCCCTTGCATTTACAATTGCTTCATCAAAACACTTGTATAATCCTGGAACCCATCTCATTTTTTCATATTTAAATTTATTATCATCATTCAATCTCCAACCCTTCATCTCATCTTCTTCTATTGCTCCAATATAAGTATCTGGTTTCTTTTCTATGTGCTCTAAAGCAGTCATAGATTGATATTGCTTTGATAATTTTGATTCTTCAGAATTCATCTTGCTCTTTTTAGACGGCATTATATTCTATATATTTTTGTCTTTATATGAATTCGATTTTAATTTTATAAGTACCCCCCCATAAAATTAATCAATATATTCCAAACCATTCAAATATCCATTCTGTCCAGGTTCGTTCTCTTATAGTTTTATATTGTTTATTTAATCTTTCTTTAGCCTCTTCTAATAATCTTTTTAATTCATTAATTTCCTCTTTAGCGTTTATTATTTCATCTCTATGTATTCTGTATTCCATTTCTATATAATATGATTTATTTTTTTACAAATAATTGAACTTTAGCCAACTTTTATTTTGCGTTTATATTTTTTTCTATCTCCATTATATAATGGTTAACGCTGTCAGAAGAAAAAATGGTAAATACCAAGTTGGTGGAAAATCATACCAAATGCTTGTCGGTTCTCGTGTTCAAGTTTGGAACGGAACTGCTAAAAAAACTGGTTATGGTAAAAAAGGTTTAACCAGAGCCGATTTAGTTAAAAACAAATGGGGACGTATTGTTTCACGTAAAAAGCATGTTCGTGGTAAAAAATCCGGTTTAAAAAGATTACACGCCAAAGGTTGGTTTGTATCAAAAGGTAAATTCGGTGCTACACAAAGAAAAGGACGTAAAAGTAGAAAAGCTACTGGTAAATCCAGAAAGAAAACCAGAAGATGCAGACATAAATCCGGACCTAAAAAAGGTAAATACAAAAAATGTTAAATAAATAATAATATTTAAACAATACTATAATATTATTATTATAATGAATATTTCCAAAGCAAAGGAAATTTTAGATTATTGGTTCTCAAAAGGTGTTTATACTCCTGATTACGATAAATGGTTTATGAAAAGTGAAGATTATGATGAAGAGATCAAAGAAAAGTTTGGTGATTTGTTAAAAGAGGCTGAAAAAGGAAAAGGATATGGTTGGTTGGTTAGCAAAGATAGTTATGTAGCTTATATTATTTTAATGGACCAATTTAGTCGTCATATTTATAGAGGAAGTGGTGAATCGTTTAAAAATGATAATGGTGTTATGATTTTTACTGAAATGGGATTTGAATTGTATAGAGAACAATTGAAAGGTTATGAATTCATGTTTGCATTTATGCCTTTTATGCATACTGAATCTATTTTATATCAAAAAAAGGGGAGAGATTTTTTTCATAGACAAACTGCTATGTATGGTGAAACTGCATATGCTAAAAGACCTTTATCTGGTGGAGAACACCCTGCTGAAAAAACAAACTATGATAAAGAATGGGAAATGTTGAAACAAATGGAACCACATCAGAAAGGACATATGGAAACTATTCAAAATTTTGGAAGATTCCCAAAAAGAAACAAAGCTTTGAAAAGAGAAACCATAGATTCAGAAAAACGTTATTTGGAACAACCAGAAGTACAAAAAAGACCTTATTAATTTAATGTTCCTAACCAATAATCCATCATTATATAATTATTTTTCATATATTGTTTAGGTATGATCTTACCAATATATTTCTCAAAATAACGTTTGCTAACTATATTTATGTAATTCTTTTTATCACCATACGAACAATAAGACTTATATGCTTCCAATACACTTATATCTGTTTTAATTGATTTATCAAAATTATTTAATAAACATTTTCGTATATCTGCTTTTTTATCCCAAAGATTACATTTAATATTATAAATGTATTTACCATTCATTTTCATCTTCGGATAATAATATTGAATTAAATTCACCAATTGATACTCTTTTATCATTTTATATTTTTCCTTTGTCTCTTTTTTTAACCATATATTGTATAATTCTGTTATTTCACTTAATTCATATTCTTCATCTATATAATCATTCATTTCTATTTGATTTTCCCAAAATTTACTGAAATTTCTAGCTGGTTCCAAATAATCACTTGATACATTCATATAAACATAAATTGTATCATCTTCATATTTTATTTTTGTTTTTAATAAATCATTAAAATCATTTCTATAAATTATTAATGGTATGTTATTCATATCGCAAAATAATTTCCATAAAAAATACATATTTTTACATGTTATTGTTTCATTCTCTTTTTTACTTATCATTTTATCAATAAATTCATCTATTATATTGTCTTTCGTTTTATTTTTCAAATAATTTATTTTATTTTGAAAATCAATTGATTGCTTACTTACATACGTATCACTATTAACATATCGATTTGAATAATGAGCACATACAACCAACAAATTAAACATATTATTTTTTAAAAATCCACTCCATATTTGTTTATTTAATATTAATTTATTAAAAGTTATTATTCTACTATTTACATAATCTGCTCCTCTATATTTAAATTTATATTGATTATTATACAAGGATTTATGAAATGTATCTTTATAATAGGATTCTATTTCATTTATAAAATCCCTTGATGATTCTGATGTATAATATATTAGATTTTCGCTTTTTTGTAATAAACAATCACCTATTGTTGCAAAAAAATGCTTTGTATCTTCTTTTGTTTTAAAAAACATCGGATGAAAAAATTGTATCATATTTTGTATTGTAATAGATTCTGGTATAGTATTGAATAATTCATTTTTTTTTATACGTTCTATAATTGTTGTTGCTATTTCTCTCTTCTTTTCACTTAATAATTCATATTTTTCTACTATATCAAGAATGGTATTATGCCATATATCATCTTCTTTAATATATTCATAATTGATACCGTCATATTTTACATAGAATGGTATTTTTTCATTTACGTAGAAATATTGTTTTTTTTCATTTGAAAAAAAATTATTTACGTAATCATTTATTAATATATCTATTTCAAATAATTCTTTTTCTCTTGTTTTCCAATTCGATATTAGTATGGGTAAATCAATAGTTATATGTGTTTCTAATTTTTTTAGTATTACATCATCGTCTTCATAATCATCCAAAATTGTTTTCAAATAATTGATTGAATTTTCCATATTATACATTAATTATTATGATTTATTTATATATTTTTTGTTATTTTTTTCATAACTATTTAAAGATTGTTTCATTTCTATTAATATATGAATTTTACAGAAAATAGCAATAGTAAAGTGTTAGAAATTAAAACGGTTCAAATTGCGCCATTCAGAACATTGATGACAGCTTTAAAAGATATTTTGTTGGAAACTAATATTACTTTCAAGAAAGATGGTATCCGTATTATTAATATGGATAAATCCCACACTATCCTTGCACATTTATTTTTAGATGCTAATAAATTTGAACATTATTATTGTAAATATCCAAAGATTATTATAGGTGTCAATATGTTTCATTTATTTAAACTTATTAATTCAATTGATAATGATGATACATTAACTATTTATATTGATGAAAGTGAATATACGGATGGAATTGTTGATAACTTGGGATTGAAGTTTGAGAATGGAGATATTAAACAATGTAAGGAGCAAAAATTAAAATTGATTGAGCCGGATGAGGAAGAATTGGAATTACCTGATGTAAAATTCTCTAGTATTATTAATTTACCTTCTAGTGATTTTCAAAAAATTATTCGTGATTTATCTAATATATCGGAACGCTTGGAAATCAAATCGGTTGGTGAGGAACTTATATTTGAATGTAATGGTTCATGGGCTAGTGCAAAGATAACTAGAAGTGAATGTGATGGTAATATGGAATTTACTCAGAAGCCTGATAATTCAAATGTTATTCAAGGTGAATTTTCATTAAAAAACTTAGGTTATTTTATTAAATGTACAAATTTATGTCAAAGTATTGAAATCTTTTTGGAGAATGATTTGCCTCTTATTGTAAGATATGCTGTGGCTAGTTTGGGTGAAATCAAACTATGTTTGGCGCC
>MDTA01154177.1_pt1 | contig 15596 bp, 12 predicted proteins | sample 811151 | NCBI WGS metagenome assembly MDTA01 (sample SAMN05326648, study PRJNA326480) | marine metagenome | isolation source: seawater | place: Indian Ocean: South | collected 2010 | reverse complement strand
TTTTGTTTTATATATTGCCAAAATGATTGCTGAACTAAAAATAGTAATCAAAAAGCCAAAGGTATATTGAGAAGCTCCAATAGATATTCCTGCACAAATTGCAAATAAGATAAAAGCTAAATTGTAAGGCTCCTTTACCGCTGTTCTAAACCTAACGACTGATAGTGCTCCCACCAGACCTAAAGATAAAGCTAAAGAAGATTTAACTATTGCAATAAGAGAAGCTGTGCTTACTGTTACAAGTAATATTGCATTACCAAATCCGCTCTTCGAACTCATAGAGTCACTATATTTATAGAATATATAACGAATAATGAATCCAATAAGAGTACTTAATATGAGGATGGTAATTCCATCAGTGAATGTTAAAGGAATTGCATCTCTATACAAATCCAAGTTGACAGCTTTATCATCCATTATTAGAAAACTTGAAAACTACTTTTCTTGACTCTAATTATATTATCATTTTCTGAAATATTATTAATAAATTTAACTCAATTTTTTTCTAAAAAATTTCATTAGCAAATCAAAATTAGTTTAAGAATACTAAATCATTTGTTAAATTATCTTATTTTTCGATTTACTATTTACCTTGATAAAAAAATCATAAATTAATATCTCAATTTGTTTATCGATTTGAAAAAGGTAAATAAATTTTGTTTATGTTGATATAGATTGTTTAAAATAAAAATACTATTCAAATTTATAAAATTATTAATCTTATAACCTTAATGTATTTGTAATATTTAAATGATTAATCAAAAGAAAAATGATTTTGCGCCAATTTTACTTATTGCATTTAATCGCCCAAATCATTTTTACCATACTTTAATAGCATTATGTAATAACAGATTTGCGGATAAATCTGATCTTTACATATCTATCGATGGCCCTCTCAATGAGAATGACAAGAAATCTCAAAAATTGATTTATGAATATCTAAAAATAGCAAAAAATTATTTTGCAAAAGTAATCCTAATAAAAAATAAAGTCAATAAAGGACTTGCTGAAAATATAACTCAATCAATTTCATATGTTTTAAAAGATCATAAGAAAATAATCGTTGTTGAAGATGATCTGATTACATCTAAATCGTTTCTGAATTTTATGAATGATGCTTTAGATTTCTATGAAGATAAAAAAAAGGTTTGGCACATTAATGGACATAATATAATAAGTAATAAAGATAAAAAAGATGCAATTTTTTTATGGAGATTTATGAATTGTTGGGGATGGGCCACTTGGCGTGACCGATGGCTTAATTTTGAAATGAATCCTGATTTTTTTATTGAAAGTTTTAATAATGAAATGATTTATAAATTTAATTTAGATGGTATGGCTAATTTTTGGGAACAAGTAATTCTAAATTCAGAAGGTAAGAAAAAAACATGGGCAATATTTTGGTATGCCACAATATTCCTTAATGATGGTATTTGTGTAAGCCCTTGGTTTAGTTTTGTTCAAAATATAGGTTTTGATGGTAGTGGTATTAATTGTGAGAAAGGTTTATCTAAAAATAAATATGAAGAAATAAACAATTTTGGAAAATTTATTGGAATATCAAATCTTTTTGAAGATAAAAAAGCTTTCAAAATTATGAAAAAAAAATATTCTAAACCATTTCTAAAAGTTTTAATAACTAAAATACTAAAAAAAATTATGGGCAATTCTAGATATCTAAGTTTAAAAAGTTTTTTAATTAGATTTATATAATTTTTGAATATTTAAAAACTATAGTTTTTTTTATGATTTTTAATTATTCTTCTTGAATCCTGAATTAATATTTCATATGCTTAATTTATATTGTTCTTAATATAGTTATAGAAATCCACATTATTTATAAAGACAAAATATTCTTAACTTTTTTTCTGACTTAAAAAGATTTCTCATTTTTGTTTAGGATTTTGTAAACGCGAAAAATATATTTTACTTTTAAGAGGTAAATTAAATTGGAATTTATAAATTCCTAAGGATTTATGAAAAAAGTTTTTCTCAAAAATTTAAAAAAAATTATTCAAACTAATAAATTGATTTCATAAAAATAAACTTGTTTAAATAATAAATATTAGATTTACTGACTTTTTATAATTTTGATAGATAATATTGAACTAATACTAACTATTTGATTAATTTTGCAAATTTCATCAGAAATAAGAATTTTAATATTTGATTCTGACTGCCTATTTTGTCAAGGTTTTCTAAAAATGCTTGATGAGATTTTTACAAATTCAGATAAAAATTTATTTATAAGTTCTAATCCTTCTAATATTCTAGGTGAAATAAATGATATTAAAAAAATTAATTTTTTAAAAACAAAGATTGAATATCTTAATCAGATATCCAACTTTTCAATTATATATATTAAAGATACAAAGATATACATAAGATCCCAAGCAATCTTAATGTTATTTATATTATCAAAACATTGGTTATTAGCACCAATTTCAAGAATAGTTAAGATTTTTTTACCAAGATATATTGGCGATTTGATTTATAGAGTGATTGCAAGTAGGCGAAAATATCTTTCTAAAGTTTTTTATAAAAATAATTGCACATTTAAATATAAAAATCTTAAAATAATCAATTAATTATTGCAAATTTTTTATAAACCCAGATAACATTTTTTTAAAAATATAATTATGTTTCTTTAAATATTCTAACTTTTTTTTATCAAAACTTTATTTTGAAAAGACTAAATTATCTTCGCTTAGTAAATATTTAAATTCAAATATATTTGTTTTTCTTGTCAAATTTCTTTTTGGATTGTATAACCTTAATTCCTCAATAAAATTTACTTTAAAAGTAATTGGACTATTGATATTTTTACAAAATGATTTTAATTCTTCTTTTGTATAATAATTTCCACTCCAAATGTGATTAAATACTGGAAAATAATCATTTTTCATTTTTATAGAATTACATAATCTATTAGGTACAGAAACAAAAACATGAATGAAATTAGGATTAACATCATTTATATTAATTTCGCCAATAGTAAATTTACCTAAATCTTTCCATTCTCTAATTAAATCTTCCTCTTTTACATCTACTGATAATATAAGTTCACCTTTTGGAGTGAATTTAGGATTTGCTCCTCTTGGAATATTTTTAATCCTTTCTTTACTTACATTAAAAAAAACATCACGCCATCTATGTTGTCCAAATTGTAAAGAATATGGTGAGAAAACTTTATTTGGTAATTTTAGTTCAACGCCTTTAGAGTTTTTAATTTTAAATTCATACATCCAACTGTTTTGCGGATCGTACCACGCTAAAAAAGGAAATAATGAGCTTCTTCCTAAAAAATAAATACAAATAACTGCTGATGAACCTATCAAAGACCCAATGTATGAATTGAAATAGTAATTTTTGAAAAATATATGTTTTTGATAATTTAATTGTTTTCTTTTGATAAATAAAATCATAACTATTAGAAGTGATAAGTTTATTACCACCCACTTCCAAAATAAAATTCCGCTAAAAATAAAAATTGCTATATGAAGAAAAGAAGAAAAAAGTAATGAATATAAAAATAATCTAGGTTTGTTTAAAGTTACTATTGGTAAAAATTCAGAAAATAAAGCAGTAAAGCAAAGTAAAGGTGATAATCTCCTTAGTATTGATGCTACAAAATCTGTTTTCCCCTCAAAGAGGTCAAATCCATTTTTCCAAGCATGCTCTAAATAAATTTCATCAATAGAATTATTAAAAACCCAATTTCCTAAAAATAATTTACCTAACGCTGGGGCAAAATAACTACACGCCACTGTGAAAGAATATGAATAAATCCAAATTGAAATTCTTGTAAATTTATTTCTTAATTTTTCTGAAAGATAAAAATAATCAATTAACCATAAAATGTAGGTGGTTACAATAAATGCAATACTCAATAATTTATCGGTTAAAGGAAATTTATCAAGTAGGTTTATAGCTTTAAAAATATATGAATTTATAAGAAATGGGAAAGGAATAAAAAATGGATTAATTATTGAAGCAATAAATAGTATTATTTCAGAAATACTCAAAAATGAGGCTTTGAAAAAGTTTAAGTAATGCGATTGAAGATAATAAATAATAGTTGAATAATATAAAGGCAGCGCTGCGCAAATATAAATAAAAGCGATCTTTGGATCTATCCAATTATTTTTTAATTTAAAGAAATTTCTTTTTTGTTTTTTAAAATAAAATAATCCTATTACTGAAAGAGATATTATTGTTAAAAGAAAGTATGGAGTTGTAAGACTAATTATATTTGGAGCAAGTAAGCATCCTAGTAAAATTAGAAATAATAAAACATAAAGATAAATTTGAGTATTATTTTTTTGATTTTTATATTTTGCAAAATATTTTTTATTCAAAACTCGGTAAATTTCTTTTTGTGCTTATATCATATAAAAAAAGATGAATTTATCTTCAAAATTTAATAATTTACAATTTAAAAATTATTTATTTTGATCCATTAATATAAAAAAGAATAAAAATACAAAAGTGAAATTATTAGAAAAATATACAAAAATTTTAAAAATATTAAAATGTAATAAATGTAATTCTTCAATGAGCCTTAGAGAATCTAATAAAGAGAATTTTTATAACTGTAAAAAGTGTAATAATACTTACCCAATTATTGATGGAATTATTAGATGTGTACCTAATGATGATTGGTATGAATTAACTAATCGGTCAAATGATATTGCAGAAAAGACGAAAAATTATTTTGGTTTTGAGTGGGATTATTTTTCTGATTGGGGATTTATTGATGATGCCTTAATAAAAGGTAAAGAAGAGAAATACTTTGGAGGAACTATCAAAAATAGGATTTCCGCTTTTGATTCAAAATGTAGACTTAATAAAGAAGAATTAAGTAATAAATTTATTCTTGACGCTGGCTGTGGTAATGGGAGATATACTTTTGAATCGGTAATTAGAAGTAAAAATTCTTTTTTAATTGGTGTTGATTTAGGTTATGGATCAGTTAAGGCTGCCCAGAAAAATTGTGGTAATTTTAATAATTGTTTAATTATACAAGCTAGCTTATTTGATCTCCCTTTTAAAGATAAAACTCTTGATTCAACTTTCTCTAATGGTGTTCTGATGCATACTGGTAATGCGGAATTGGCATTTAATGAAATTTCAAGGGTCATTAAATCTCAAGGCACATTTGTTGCACACTTATATGGCAGACTTAATATTATTTGGGAAATTAATGATTTTCTTATTAGATCTATAACTACAAGATTATCTATAAAATTAAACTTAAAATTTGCAAAATTTATGAGTAGATTTTCCAGAAAAGTATCAAAGATCCCTTATGCACTTTTTTTCTTAAATTTATTTGTAAAATTACAATCTACTGAACATCATATGTTTGATTGGTATTCAGCTCCAGTCGCTTCACATCATAAATATAGAGAGCTAATCAAATGGTTTCAAAATAATAATTTTTATATTGTTGATGATATAAAACAGAAAATTAATTCACAAGAGAATGTAAAACCTTGGCAGAAACCTTGGTCTATAAATTTAAAAGGTATTAAAAGGTAAGGAATTAAGCTTTATTCATATGTCTAATTTTAAGTTAATTAATAATGAAGCTTGTAACTTAATAGAGAAAAATGGTTATTTAGTTTTAAAAGAATTTCTTTCTGAAAATGAAGTTTCTAGATTTAAAAAATATATTCTTCAACAATTTAGAGAATGTAGTTGGAAAAAAGGCAAAACATTTGGAAGAGATTATAAAAATTACTGTACATCTTGGTTATTTAAAAGATTCGAATTCGTAAGCGCTAGATTATATATACAAGAACATAATCGACCAGATTTTTTATCCAAAAAAATCAATGATTTAAAACATGATATGTTGTTGATTGAAAAAAAAATTAATAATAAAAAGAATTTAAAATCAGAAAAGAAAAGAAATTTTTTTGATATTGTTTCAATTTATAGTAATAAATGTTCAGGATATCCTCCTCATAAGGATATAGATGATATTAGAACTGAATTACAGGCACAACAAACATTAACAAAAAAAATAATAGATTATAATGGAGGTGATTTAGTACTTCATTTTAAGGATAAAAAGGTATTTACTACTAAAGATTTAGATCTTTCTCATAAGGATATTATTATTTTTGATAAATCTATAGTGCATTCAGTTGAGTCAATTAATCCCGGTAAAAAATTAATTGGGAGATGGATGGTACTTTATAACGCCTCAATAATTTCTAAATCAAAGAAGGATAAATCCTATAAACTTAATTCTCTAGCCAGTTTTTTAAAAAAAGATATTGTAAGCAGAATAAGGGACAAAATAGCACAGAGATATATAAATAAATTACAAAGTTTTTTTTAAAATAATTTCTATGGATATATCTAAAAAAATTAAAAAGTTTTGATAATCAACTTCTAATCTATTCTTTTCAATACATACTGAAGCAAAAAATTTAAATTTTCTACTATTTCTAAAACAGTAAATATCTAAACACTTATTTATTAATGAATAACATTATGCGGTTAAGTAAGAAATTTTGCTTGATAGCGAAATCAATAAAATTTAAATAACGATTTAAAAATTTAAATAAAAAATATTATTATCTCTATATTTTTCTATTTAAGATATCTAATTTGATTTTTTAAATTCATCGTACCAATGATTAAAAAAACTTAGAGAAGCTTTTTCTTCTTGTGATAAAGTATCATTCGTTTTGAAATATGGATTAACTAAATTTCCATCATCAATTAAGTGTTCACCAAGCATTCTAAAACCTCTTTTTTCAATAGAAAGTACTCTTGGATCTACATTATTTAGTAAGTAATTTCTTAAATAATTTTTTGATGGAGAGGTTGGTTTAATTTGATTATTCTTAAAAATCCACTCTAATAATCTTTTTCCGAGAAAGGGCACACGACCTTCTATTCCAAATAACATACTTGTTTGATCCAAAATACTCAGATTAATAGCAGAACAAAATGTATATAAATCGACTCTTTGTAATCTCTTCCCAATTGAAGAGTATTGCCCTTTATCATAATGTTTTGCAAATGGCTCCAGCCAAATCTCCTCATCAAAATCTATTCCAAGAAAATTTGAAACTTTTTCTGGTAACATTTTTGTACAAGATTTTAAAACATAATTCCTTATAAGATCTTTTGGTGAAGAATAGTATTTACTTTCTTTTCCCAAAACATTCAGTATTTTTCTATAAGTTGAAAATCCTTTATTAAAAAATGGAAAGTCAGAGTTAAAAATTGGAATCCATTGGTGCCAACCATATCCCCCGAAACATTCATCACCTCCTACGCCACTTATTACTACTTTATAATTTTTTTTGGAAGCTAAAGAATTAATTAAATAAGAAGCTGATAGTGAGCTAAATAAAATAGGTTCATCTATTGATCTGGCTACTTGCTCTCTCTTGAAAGAAGAACTTGCACCTTCATATTTAATTTTTGAGAAATTTTTTCCAAGTATTTCTGAAGTTCCTTTTGCTATATCAATTTCATTTAATTTATTATTGCAAAAATCTACTGATAAATGTTCTAATTTTAAATTACGGGCTGCAACTGCAATACTAGAAGAATCAATTCCACCAGAAAGAAATAAACTTACAGGAACGTCCGACAAAAGCTGCTCTTTTACAGTTTCTTCAAAAACTTCTTCAAAACTTATATTAGCTATATTACTATCTTCAGTAGGTAAATCCCAATATTTTTTCTCCTCAATCTTACCCGAAGAGCGATAAATAAGATAAGAACCCGGTTCTATTTTTTTTACATCTTTTATTATTGAATTTGGTGGTGGGACATGCGAGATACTTAATAAATACGCTAATGATAATTGATCAATTTTTATCTCTTTCAAAAAAGGCTTTAATCCTCGCAATTCAGATGATACGAAAAGCATCTCTTTATCTTGTTTGTAATATATAGGCTTAATACCCATATGATCTCTTACGATATAAGAAGTTTTTTTTAGAGGATTCCATAATATAAATGCAAATATCCCATCAAATTTTTTAAAAGATTCCTCTCCCCATTCTTTATAGGCATGGATAATTACTTCAGAATCACTTCGGCTTTTAAATAAATGGCCTTTTTCTTGAAGAGTTCTTTTTAAAGAATGGTAATTGTATATTTCACCATTACAAATCAAGACTATGCCAGTCTCGGAATCTATCATTGGCTGTTGACCATTCTTTGATAAATCATTAATTGACAACCTTTGATGGCCAAACATAATATTCTCATTTTGAGAAATCCATTTACCATTACCGTCAGGGCCTCTATGTTTAATGTTATTAAGAGATTTATTTAACTTTGTTTCATCTATTGGATATCCAAAAGTTGCAGTTATTCCACACATAAATTTTGATTATCCAAACAATATATCTAAAGTAATTATATTATTAAACTCATTTAAATAATTAAAATATAAAAATAATTGTACCTGTAATTATAAACATTTTCGAAAATTAAGTTATTATTTTTATATTAAAAATTTTATAAATTTTGGTTAAGACTGATTATTTTTTATCTGAAATTTTTCAAAAAAAATGTGGAACAATAAATATTGAAAAAGATTTTAATATTGAAAACTTAAAAAATTATTATTTTATTTCATCAAAATCTAAAGTATCGAGTGATATCTTTCAGAGAGCAATCAACTTAAATTTTTATTTTGTTCAAATATCTATCTCGTTTGAAAGAAAACTAAATTATGAAAATATTCATGATACCTCTTTTGAATTTGCTAATAATTCTGATTTAAGTCAATTAGGTGCAATTGCTTTTAAATCATTTTTTTTTGATAGGTTTCATAAAGACAATAATATTCCTAATGAAATCGCCTCAGAGATTAAAAGAAAATGGATTGAAAATTTTTTCAAAGAAAAACGTGGTGATAAATGCTTTGTCTCAAAAGATCATGATGGCTCTATAAAAGGGTTTCTATTAACAAAAAAAGTTGAGGATGTAATCATAATTGATTTAATAAGTGTTGCTAAAAATTATAGAAGACAAGGGGTAGCGAAAAGCCTTATAAATTCAATGTTTAGTTATTATCATAAAAATTATAAAAACTTTATCGTAAGTACCCAATTAGAAAATACTAATAGTATTCACTTGTATAAATCTCTCGAGTTTAGAATTAAGAACTACGCCATCATTTGGCATTATATTAATAAGAGATAAATTTAATTTGATGAAAATTTTAATAACTGGTTGTTATGGATTAATAGGATCTAAATTGACTAATTTATTAAAATTAAATGGTCACGAAGTCGTTGGAATTGATATTGGTAGAAATTATCTAAAATTTAGCAAACCTTCTTTATCAAGTGAATTGTTATATAAATACGATAACTACCGTAAAGATTTAATTGGAGATACAAATGTTTATGCTATAGATGTTAAAAATGGATTTGAGATTCTAGATTGTTTGAAGAATGAAATGCCAGATATTGTGATTCATCTTGCTGCATTACCTTTAGCAAATTTATCATTTGCAGTTTCTCAAGAAGCTTATACATCGATATTTGGTTCAACATTTAATTTAATGGAATCTATCAGAATATTGGGAAGTAAAATCAAGTTAGTATTTGCCTCTTCAAGTATGGTTTATGGTAATTTCTTAGCTAAAGAAGCCTATGAGACAGATACTCCTGCACCGATTTCAAACTATGGTGCTGCTAAATTAGCTGGAGAGACTCTCATTAGAGGATTTTCGATCTCTCATGAAATCTCATCAATCATCATAAGACCTTCAGCGGTTTACGGACCTGGCGATCAAAATGGAAGAGTTTTGCAAAAATTTATTGGCGCTGCTTTTAATAATGAAACTGCTTTCGTTAGTGGAAAAGATTTAGTGTTGGACTTTACTTATATTGATGATATTTGCCAAGGTTTTATCAAGGCCTCAGAAAAACTCCATAATGAGAAAAAACATATTTTTGAAATAATAAATTGTACTTCCGGTTCACCTGTAAGCTTAGCTTTTGCAATTGATAAAATAAAAGATGTATTCCCTAAATTGAATGTAAAATATAAAAATAAAGATGAAAGAGTACCCAAAAGAGGTGGTTTGAATTTGGATAAAGCAAAAAAACTTTTAAATTTTACACCAACATATTCATTTGAAAAAGGTTTAGAGAAATATATAAAAATCGAAAGAGAACTTAGAAGAAATGTATAAAGTTAATCTAAGCCCAGTTGACATCTCAGAGCAGGATATAGATGCTGTAACAAAGGCACTAAAATCAGGTTGGCTTGCCCATGGAGAAAATAATACTCTTTTCGAAAAAGAATTTTCAGATTTTCTCAATATAAACTTTGCCTTATCTTTAAATTCATGTACTTCAGCGTTGGATTTAGCCTTGAGAGCTTTTAATTTCCCAAATGGCAGCGAAGTTATCATTCCAAGTTTTACATGGGTTTCAACTGGAAATGTTGTTGTTTTGAATAATTTAATTCCAGTATTCGCAGATATCAATCTAAGTGATTATCAAATAGATCCAAAAATAATTTCTAATTTGATAACCGAGAAAACTGTAGCAATAATTGGTGTGCATTTTTCGGGTATGATGTGTGATGTTGTAAGTATCAAAAAAATTTGTGATGCAAATAATCTGATTTTTATTGAGGATAGTGCCGAATGTCTGGGTACTCAAAGAGAAGGTTTTAATCCTGGACAAACTGGTATAGGCTGCTTTTCGTTTTACCCTACAAAAAATATAACTACTTGCGAAGGAGGTATGCTTACATGCCACGAAGAATCAACATTTAAAATTTGTAAAGCTCTGTCAGCCCATGGGATTGAGAAATCAACTTTTGATAGAGATAAAAATTCGATTGATGAACTTAAGCCTAATTGGTATCGAGAAGCCTCTTTAAGTGGCTTTAATTTTAGGATGCCTAATCCTCTTGCTGCTTTAGGAAGATCACAATTATCTAGGATTAATCAAATGGTAAAAAAGAGGCAAGAAATTGCAAAAAAATATGATGAAATTTTAATAAAAAAAGATGATATTAATCTGCCAAATTATGAATTATGTAATGATAAAAGTTCATATCAAATGTACGTTTTTAGAGTCATGGGTAAACGAGATAAAATATCGATAATTAATGAATTGAGAAGTTATGGAATTGCAGCGAGTTCACATTTCGATCCCCCTTTACATAAACAAAAAGCTTTTTTAGATTACGAAATTAGGCTACCATTGAAGAATACCGAAATAATAAGTAATACAATAATTAGTCTTCCAATGAGTAGTGCTTTAAAAAAAGAAGAGGTTAATTATGTTAGTAAAATCTTAGAAAAAATTTTATAAAAGAATTGAAAGAAAATTTTATATAATAATTTAAAGACTTGATCTAATTTCAAATATGCGAATCTCATTAAATTCATATATTTTTTGATAAATTATATATTCATTTTCTGGGAATTTGAAATTTTTAATTATTCCTGCTTCAATAATATAGTGAGGTTTATTTTTATTTATTGTATTTTTTGTATATTCAAAAATATCTCTAAATTTTGACCAAATAAATAAATGATTATGACTATAAAAAGTGCCTCCAATATGATTTAAACCACATGCAAGAGGTATGGAAGTTTTCTGGCCCCAAAGGTAAATAGATTTGTTTTTGTCTATATTCTTTTTTATCCAATTAATAGTTTTTAATTCATTTTCGTTGTTTTTGAAAAGACTAAGATTTAATTCTCCAAAAGTTGATATCCTTATAAAAGGTTCAATATATTTCTTGGGAGTAAAAATACAAATAAAAGAACTAGCTATTAACCTCGCTAAAACAATTAATCCAATAAAAAGCATGAACTTTGGATAAATCAAATTAAGCTTTAAAAAGAAAAAAATATTTAAAATAGCAATTGGATACCAGAAATAACCACATAAAACTCTTTGGCTTAAAATACAAATCCAAGCAGCAATAATAGTTAGGCAGCTAATTAATTCCAGTTGAGAAATTATTAAGATAGAAGTAAAAATATTTATTAAAACCCAAAATGGATTAAAAATTAGAAATCTTTTTGCCTTTGAATGAAAAATAACTCTCGATTTATTATATTTATTTAAACCTTTTAAACCTATTTTTCTTAAAAAGAATAAACTTATAAAAAGAATAATTAATAGCAAAGAAAAGAGGATAGGTGCTTGATAAAGATTTAAAAAATGAAAGCCAAAAAGAGGAATTATGTATACATAATTAGTTGCTTTAAATGTAAATCCTAAAAAAATGATAAATAATAATGGAAAGACTAAAAAATAGTTACTTGGGAGTATCGGTATTATTGAAACTAGCATTATTATCAAGGGCGTATCTATAAATTCTGTAGAAGAGGTTTGATAATTGATATACATAGAGTTAATAATTAGAATTAGAATTAAAAACCAAACTTCAAAGAAATTATTTGCTCTTGGAGAAATTAATAGTATAAATTCTAGAAAAACAACTAAGCCAGCAAAAGTATTAACTATGCGATGATCAAAAAATTTATTTTTAAAAAATTTTTCTAATATGGCATATATCCTTGGTAATATCCATTTAATTCCAAAGCAATAGCTGGACATAAAATATATTTTTTTATTTTTTAAATATGCATAGTACAAGTGAGCCGCGCTATCTAAATCAGGAATTATTTTATAAGTTCTGCTTTGTAGAAAAAGATGTAAACTTATTAGCGAGACTATATAAAAAAAATTTACTTGAATTTGGTTTATATGCATTTAATTCTTTTTATCATAATGTCCATAATATAATCTTCTAAGAAAAAGTAATACTTCTGGGATCCCAAAAATTAGTTTTTTAAATGGTTTGTATTTTGATTTTCCATGGATTCTATAACTATGGCTTACGATAATTTCCCCAATTTTCTTTGCACCTCTTCTATAAGCAATCAATGGGAGATAGCGATGATCATTCTTTTTCCAAGAAATATTTTTTACTAGTGCAGATTTGAAGCCTATAAAAGAACCACTATTTGAATGAAGTGGGGTATCAAATAGTATTAATATTATTAAGTCATATATGATCGAGGCGATTCGAAATAATTTTCTATGTTTCCTGCACTCTCTTAGCCCTACAACTAAATCATAGCCTTCATTAAACTTTTGAATAAAATAAGGAATGTCATTTGGATTATCTTGTAAATCAGCATCCATTCTAAGAATGAAGACCCCTCTTGCTAATTTAAAAGCTTCGCAAAATGCTCCACTTTGTCCGCTTGGCCTTTCTAGATTAATTAATTGAACATTTTGAAAGAGATTTAAATTATCATTACAAGTTTTTTGACTATTATCTTGAGAAAAATCATTTACTAAAATTACTTCTATGGAATCATTTAATGAAGAAATTACATTAGCTAAAGATGGTAATAAGACTTCAAGATTGTTCTCTTCATCTCTAAATGGTATAACAATTGAGCAAAAAGGAACATTCATTTTATATGTAAATCTATATAAATAATATTTAGAAATATAATATTAGAATAGCGAAGCAAAAACTATCTTTTAATAAATAAGATATTTTTGTTATTGATTACCCTTTATGGTGTTATTAGTAATTAATATATAGATTAAAAGCATTAACAAATGTGCGGGATAATAGGTTTTAAAAATGCAGATTCAATTGGTGATAAGAAACTAGCTTTAAGTCACTTGTATTTGCGAGGTCCTGATTTTAATGGTGAATATGAGGATAGAGAGAATAATATTTGGTTAGGTCATACTAGATTAGCTATTCAGGATTTATCAACTTACGCTAATCAACCTTTGTCGCTCTTAGAAGATAAAAACATAGTAATAACTTTCAACGGAGAAATTTATAATGCTCTATTTATAAAAAATATATTAATGAAATCTGGATATAAGTTTAAAACTAAATCTGATACTGAAATTTTACTTCAATCTTATAGGTTTTGGGGCTTAGAACTTTTCTCGCATATAGAGGGTATGTTCGCTTTTGCTATATGGGACAAAAATAAAAAAACTCTCTTATTAGCAAGAGATCCTATTGGACAGAAACCACTTTATTACTATATCTCTAACAAAAATGAATTATATTTTGCTTCTAATTTAAAAGCTCTTTTGGCTATCTTACCTTTTAAACCTCAAATTTCAAGAAAAGCCCTTGCATATACATTATCTTTAGGTTACATACCAAATTCAGAATCACTTTATGATGGAATTAAATCATTAAAACAAGGCCATTATCTAGTTTTTTCTGATTATGCTTTAAAAGAAAGGCAATATTGGAGTGTTAATGATATCACTTATGATTTCAAATCTATTGATTCTCAGCAAGAAGAATTTGAATATATTTTTAGAAAAGTTTGTAAAGAACATTTATTATCAGATGTGCCAGTTGGGCTTTTACTTTCAGGTGGTCTTGACTCTTCAACAATAGCTTTATTTTTGAAGGAATTTCCTAAATTAACTACATACAGTCTTTGGCATGACCAGTTTGAAAATTCTGAAGCAGCCCTTGCTGAAGAATCTGCAAGTATTTTAGGACTCAAACATAAAAACATTAATTTGAGTTCTGCAAATATTGAAAATTTATTAGATTTAGTAACAAAGAATCAAATTAAGCCTCAAGGATATTCTTCTTTCTTAAATTGGTATTGGATTTCATTACATATATCAAAGTTTTCTAAAGTTGTTATAAGCGGCGATGGTGGGGATGAAGTTTTTGGAGGATATAGATGGTATAAAAGATTTTCAAAAAAAGAACGAATACTTGGGTTTTTAAATTCAATAAAAAATAGTATTGATTTTGATTTTTATAAGCTCTCACGGAAATCTAAACTTCATCGCCACTGGATCCTTCAGTTCCCACGCTTTTTACCATATGAGTCATGTGAAATGCTTCAAATTCAAAAAAGTGAATTTAATGATGAATTATTAATTTCTAATCTGGAGATGTTTTTTCAAAGTGATATCCCTTATCTAGATGCAATTAGGAGAGTTGATTTAATGACATTTTGTAGCGATCATATTTGTAGAAAAACTGATGAAATGAGTATGGCGCATTCTCTTGAAGTGCGAGCTCCATTTCTTGATAGAAGAGTTATTGAAATTGGGATGTCACATAGTATTAGTGAATATAGTGACTCAGAATCAAAGTTGATATTGAGAAGATTATTAGAAAAAAATAATCTAAAAAAAATATCTACAAAACCAAAGAAAGGTTTTTCTTTGAATTTGGATAATTATAATTTCCTGAAACTTATCAATAAGATAAGTTCTAGTAAAATTGTTTCTGATGGAATAATTAATAACGACTATTTAAATATTTTGCAAAAACCTTGTTTTTATAAAAATGCAAGAATATTTACTTTGGCAAATTTATCTAATTGGTACGAAAATAATTTAGTCCAATGAAAATAATTGTTATTTCAAACATCCCTTTAGATTCAAATTATGCGAGTGCAATTAATGTATTTAAATTAGCTGATGGATTTTCAAAACTAGGTAACAAGGTTTCAATCTTCTGCAGAGAACCAAGTAAAAAAGAATTTCTAAAATATAACTTTATAAAAAAATTTAGTCTTTCAGAAAATATTGAAATAAAAACTTTTAAATATA
>MDTA01093427.1_pt1 | contig 15596 bp, 16 predicted proteins | sample 811151 | NCBI WGS metagenome assembly MDTA01 (sample SAMN05326648, study PRJNA326480) | marine metagenome | isolation source: seawater | place: Indian Ocean: South | collected 2010 | reverse complement strand
CGGCTTTGCCATAAACGTTGCGTGTATACCATGCTTTAATGCAACTTGTCTGACTGCTCTTTTAAACATGAATGCTTGGTCTGCAAGCGCCAGAGGATCACCATGATTTAGATTTATTTCTATTTGAGAAGGACCAGACTCATGCACAAGCGTATCCACCCCTATCTCCATTAGTTCACAATAATCGTAAATATCGTCTGTTAAAGCATCAAACTCATTGACTGCATCGATTCCAAAGACACGGCTGCCTGTTTCTCTTCGACCAGACTTTCCAACTGGTGTTTTTAAAGGTAAATCAGGATCAAGATTTTGCTCACATAAATAAAACTCTAATTCTGGTGCAACAATTGCTTTTAAATTTTCCTCTTTTAACTGATTAATGATATTGATTAAAACCTGTCTTGGTGCAATCTCAGAAGGTTCATTTGTTGAATATTTTAAGTCACAAATAATTTGTGCTGTAGGTTCTTTGTTCCAAGGAATCCTTCTTAATGTAGATAAATCAGGAGACATAAATAGATCTTCTTCGACATAATCAATTACCTCACTTTCATAAACCCACTTACCAGATACAGTTTGACCAAAAACAGAATCTGCAAGCTTCAAACTATTATCTTCAACAGATTTGATAAATCTTTGCACTGGCAATATCTTACCTTTTGAAGAACCAGCCATATCTGGAAAAATACATTCTACCTCAGAAATTTTATTAGACTCAAGCCACTTCTTGAGCTCAGTAATTGAACTAACAGTCATTTTTAAATTGAAATATTTTTTGTAACCTGCCTGTGGTTTAATTGTCTTTATATTTAACCACGAATAAATTTTGACTTATAAATATATTTTTTTTTATTTTTGTAAACTCTAAAACAGTTTTATTACTAAATTCATCATAAATCTCCCATTTTTTCAAGTTAAGTGATTCCTTATCAAATAAAAATAACAATGGGTTTTCAACCTTTTCTCCTTTTAGTTTTAGAGTTACTTCATACGCATTATTTTCTTCTTCTATTGAAATGATATCAAAATCCATAGTTAGAGAGACTTTTTCGCTTAACAGTTTTTTTAGTATGTTGTTCCCGATAGGATAACTGTCTATTTGGTAACCTTCTTGATCAACAATTCTTAGTAAACTTTGATTGGTTATTATGATTTCTTCTTTGTTGTCATAATGAAATTTAGATTGGAACGGCTTTAGAAAATAGAACTTTCCGCTTGAAACATTTCCATCAGGATCTAGTTGTAAAAATTCTCCTGACATTGATCTAATTTGGTTCCAGTTCTCTTCAATCTTGACTATTATTTCATTAGAAGAAACACTTGTTATTAGAAGAAAAATAAAAAATAACCCAAAAAAAATTTTTTTCATTAGTTCTCAAATTTCTCAAAATTAATTTCCCTTTTACCTACATGATTTGCAGCGCTGATATATCCTTTTTCTTCTAGTTGATCCATTATCCTGGCTGCCCGATTATAGCCAATTTGTAATTTTCTTTGTAATAAACTTGTTGAAGCTTTCCCTTCTCTTTTAATAATCTCTATGCATTCTTGAAATAAGCTATCACGATCACCTTCATCTAATACTCATAATTCAGTTCCCTCATCTTCTTCTTTCAATATTTCATCATCATATTCTGGACGACCTTGCCTTTGCAGCGACTTAACAATATTTTCTATCTCATCATCGGAAATAAAGGGGCCATGAATTCTTGTTGTAATTCCTCCCGCTGTCATCATTAACATGTCTCCTTTCCCAAGAAGTCTCTCAGCACCCTCATCACCCAATATTGTCCTGCTATCAAATTTTGAACTCACCTGAAAACTAATTCTACTTGGAAAATTTGCTTTTATAGTCCCAGTAATCACATCAACGCTTGGTCTTTGAGTGGCCATAATTAAGTGAATTCCAGCGGCTCTCGCCATTTGAGATAGCCGTTGAATTGTATGTTCTATCTCTTTACCCGCTACCATCATAAGATCTGCCATCTCATCAACAACAACTACAATAAAAGGCATTTTCTTATTTTCGATTTCAATTTGCTTTGTTTGTGGTTGACCCGTTTCTGGATTAATCCCTGAAGGAATTGTACGAATAATTTTTTCTGATTTTTTAATCGCCACAGAGATTCTTTGATTGTAATTTTCTATATTTCTTACACCAAGAAGTGACATTTTTTTGTATCTAGACTCCATTTCTCTAACAACCCATTTCAAAGCTACGATCGCTTTTTTTGGGTCAGTGACTACGGGTGTAATTAAGTGAGGCACACCCTCATACACAGATAGCTCGAGCATTTTTGGATCTATTAAAATAAACTTACAATCATCGGGAGAATGTTTATATAAAATTGATGTAATCATAACATTTATACCAACAGACTTTCCTGATCCTGTTGTCCCAGCTATAAGTAAATGAGGCATATTTTCAAGATTAGCGAAAACTGCGTTACCACTAATATCTTTTCCTAGAGCTAAAATCAGATTTCTTTCATTATTTACAAACTTCTCGTTTTTAAATAATTCACTTAAATAAACTGGATTTTTTATAGTATTTGGAATTTCAATACCTATAACATTTTTTCCTGGAATAATGGCGACACGAGCTGACATTGCACTCATATTCCTTGCAATGTCATCAGATAAAGAAATTATTTTTGAAGCTTTTATTCCTGGTGCAGGTTGTAACTCATACATTGTTACAATTGGACCAGGAGAAACTCTGATAATTTCTCCTTCAATTTTAAAATCAGTAAGAACATTTTTAAGTTTTTCTGCATTTAAGCTTAATTCATTTTGGTTGACCAGGTTTTCTTTATTAACTGCTGGCTTAGAGAGAAAATCAATATCAGGGGCCGTATATTTATCTTCCTCAAAAATTATTTCGTCTTGTTGATTTAAAATTGTCTCATTACTTTTTTCAATACCAAAAGATGTTACAGGTTTATTCTTTATTTCATCAAAATCTATTTTTGGTTCTAGATTTTTGTAATCATTATTTCCTTTAAAATCGGATTCTCTCACCGATTCTATTATACTTTTAGAACTATTGAAATTAATTAATTTACCAATTGAAAACCAAATACTTTTAATAAATGTAATAATAACTTTGAATAGTCCTTTCCATTCAAAAGATTTGAGTCCCATAGTAAAATAGAATGCAATAACAAATAAAATAAAGAATAAAAATACGACAGAATAATAAATATAGTTGTTTATTATTAAATTAGTTTCATTCAAAAAAACTAATGATCTTTCAGCAATAAAACCGTTAGCAATGGGTAGATGCGTCATTTCAAAAAATAGTGAAAGAAGCAACACCGTGATTGGCAATAACAGAAAATTGAGAGCAAATAATTCTAAATTTTTAGAAAAGAAAAGCTTATATGACCAACTAAATAAGATTATACAAATTAAAAAACTATTATATCCAAAAACCTGCAAAAGTAATTCTGAAACATTCGCTCCTATCTGCCCCCCTAAATTTTGTATTTCATAACTACTTAAATTTAAAATGTTTGGATCAAAATTAGAGTAACTTATTACTGAAATTAATATGAATAAACTAATTATAATTGAAGTAATACCGCTTATCTCAAGCAGTCTGTTGATTATAAAATGTTTTATTGAATCTGGTAAAAGCTTCATTATTTAAAAAATATATTTATATATAAAAATTCTATTAGTATTTGATTCATCATGTCATTATATAACTTCTTATAAAATTAACTGACAAAATTATTCTAATATAAAAATGAAATATGATTTTACGATATTCGGGTCTGGTATTTCCGCTAAAATATCAGCTATTGCCTTAGCAAAAAATGATTTCAAAATTTGTATGATTTCAGATCGAGATTTCAAAATTCAAAAATCGAGCAACAATCTTGTCACTTTCTTGTCCTCAGGATCCCTCTATTTTTTGTCTAGCATTATTAAAAATTATGAATTCTTAAAAATCTTTACTGACATTCATCATATTCAATGCTTATTAGAAAATCTAAGCGGAAAAACCCATCAATTAATTTCATTTAATGATCAAAATAATAGTACCCTAGGAAAAATAGTAAAAAATAATTCTTTAGAACAATTATTAGATACAGAGATTGAGCAATCAAAAAATATTAAAATAATAAATGCTAATTTACCAATCTCAATTGAAAATCAGATTAATAAAGTAGAAATTGTTTTAGAGAATGGTGAAAAAATTTCTTCCGATTTATTTTTACTCTTATCTCCCAAAAACACGAAATTACTTGAGAGGTCAAAAATTAAGTTTGTAAATAAAGATTTTGAGCAAGTTGCTGTTTCAATTAGTATGAAAGGTGTTTTGCAGAAGAAGAATACTGCTTATCAAAAATTTACATCTGATGGCCCGATTGCTCTTCTGCCTTATTTGGAAAACGAGGCATCTATTGTTTGGTCATTAAAAAACAATTCTCTCATTCTAACAAAAGATAATGACTTGTTAAAACAAACTATAGATGATCATCTAAGTGACTATTTTCAATCAACGGAGATCATTGACATTAAAAAATATCCATTAACCTTCAGTTTTGCTGAAAATTTATTTTTCGATAAAACAGTTTTGTTGGGAAATCTCGCTCATAATATTCATCCTATTGCGGGGCAAGGGCTTAATTTAAGTATTAAAGACATATCATTACTTACGGATCTGGTTTGTAAATATAGAAACATCGGTTATGTAATAAATAATCCAATAATATTAAATGAGTTTAATATAAAAAGAAAAATAGATAATACAGCGTATTCTTTTGGAACATTATCTTTAGATCAAATACTTACCACTAATAACAAGTTAATAAATCTTGTTACACGAAAAGGAATAAGCATGATCGAAAAAAATAATATGATAAAAAAATTAATCGTTAACAGTGCTGTTGGTAAAAACTTCTTTAGATCTCTTTAGTGCAGCTGGTCGCTTTTTTCTCCAGAGAGATCGAATATATAAGATTGATACAGCGCTTCAAGTGCATGTCCCCTAGTAATTAGTGTCTTTGCCTCGAGAAGGAGCTGTTTTTCTTCAGGTGTAAAAGGAACTAGAATGCCAGAATAATTTATTAATTGTTCTGTTGGGGTTTGTTTTATAATTTCCCAATCAGCTAGAATTTTTCTGTGTTCTAAATATCTTTTGACTAAAGCAAGCAATTTGGATCTATCTATTCCATCGCTATTTTGTGTTTCAGTATCAGTTTTAAAATCTTCATAATTAGCAATAACTTGCCTGTAAGGAGTAGTGACATTTAGTTCTTCATCAACTTCAAACCTTACTATTCCAGACAAGGTAATAAGATAACGGCTGTCTTCCGCCTCATTAAAAGAAGAGATTCTTCCTAAGCAACCCACTTTTTTTAGAGCTTTATTGCCTGCCTCTTGATTTTGCTTAGCAGGTTGTATCATTCCTAAAAGACGACCAGGTCCAGCAAGAGCATCATCTATCATTTGAACATAACGTGGTTCAAAAATGTTTAAAGGCAGCTGTGTGCCAGGAAAAAGAACCGCCCCTGTTAATGGAAATATAGGGATTTTTCTAGCCAGATCTTGAATTTTCGAATTTTTCATTTTACTGCTTAATAATACATTATTTAACCTTAAATTAAATAATCCGGTTACCCTAAAAAACAAGCGTTTTTCCCTTTAAAGTCAAATCATATTAATAGTTTTGTCATTGTTTGAGCTGTTATAACAAATATTCACTCACTCCTTATTCAATGTAAAAAATAATAGCAAATTCTGGTAACAATAAATTTTTTAATAATGATAGACTTTCAATGTTATTAATTAAGGAGATTTTAAAATGGACGGCAGCATAATATTGGCATTGGTATTGATACCATTTGTAGTAACAATTATATTGGGAGCTTCAAAAAAAGTTGTAATATATTATAATTACACTGATGCCTTCATATCCTTTTTATCAGGTCTTTTATTTATAGGTGGTCTCGCTACATACTATGCAGCTTTTACAGACCCTAGTATTAATCAGGCCGCGGCACAAGGTGCAACTATAATCGGAGTAATTATAGGAGTTAAATCGATTGTCGATGCAGGTAAATACAATAAAAGCCATGCGTTTGGGTGGATTATAGGAATACTAAAAGTCTTATCTTCACTTATTTTAGCAATTCTATTTATCGGAGCCCTACAAAAAATGTTCAAAAGAGATGGTGGAAATTTCATTACGAATATTGTGATTGGAGTTATTCTACTTGGAATAGCTGCATGGATGTTAAGAAAGCTTGTAAATGGTCCTGAAGTTTATGCTAACAAAGGATGGGAACTGCCTTCAAAACCTGCAAAAGCATAAATGAGTAATGACGAAATTAAATATCAAAGAGAATTAGATCGTCAAAAAAAAGCTAAAGAAAGAAAATTAAAACAAGCAGAACGTTTAGCTATTAAAAGAGAACTTAGAGAGGAGCAATGGCGTTCCTCTCCTAGTTCGTATGTTTTTGCAAATATATATTTTATTTTAATTGTCACAGTCATATTAGTATATCTTTTAAGTATCGAATATTATGCTTGGGCTGGGGCACTTTCGATGTTTCCATTATCATTAGTTTATAAATTTGTAGGAGTTTATATTTTTAGGATTAAGCCATTGGATCTGCACGCTAATAAAGTTGCGGGTCGTTTATTATTATTTTTACCATATTTGTTTTTATTGGCTTTTGGTTTTTATTTATCATTTAGTTAACAACTTAATAAATATAGTCCAAAGTAATCTATGTTTTAGATTAAGCGGTATATCAATTTATAATACTTAAAATAAAACTTTATAATTTTAGAAAGGAAAAAGGATGGCACATCAAGAATTAGAATATGAAAATGGAAATAAATACGTTGGAGAAGTTAAAGACAACAAGAAAAATGGATATGGTACCCAAACTGCTCCAGACGGAACAACATTTACTGGTGAATGGAAAGATGATGTTTTTGTGAAAGGCACAGGAACTATGCCCATGGGTGATAGTGGATCATTTGATGGAGAAATTACTGTGAATGGTAATTCATGGACTGGACAAGGAACTGTGACTGCTCCCAATGGCACAATTCTCAAGGGAGAATTTACTGATGGTTTTTTGAATGGACCTGGAACTATGACTCTCCCGAATGATGAAATCATTAGATCGGGAGAATTCAAAAAAAATATTTTGAATGGACCCGGAACTTTGACCTATCCCGATGGATCAACAAAATCTGTAGAGTTCAAAGCTGGTAAAGTTGTTAATCGTAAATTAAAAAAAATTGTGCGATTTATAGTGATTACATGGGTGATTGTATCGGCTATTTTGTTCTTATATAATTATATAAGTAGCTAGTGTATATTTAATGGACATATAAAGTTTGAAAATATCTTCATTACAGTTTAAAACCTTAAAACGAAAACTGCGAAAAATAACAAGGTAACACACACTATTTACTGTTAATCTTTTAGTTTAACAGTTGCTGAATAAAATTTGTTAGTTTTTAAGTAACGCGAGTGTAGCTCAGTGGTAGAGCGAAACGTTGCCAACGTTTAGGTCGAGGGTTCGACTCCCTTCACTCGCTCCAATATCCTATTTTTTTGATAACAATACTTGTTGGTTACTTTCAAATATTACATCCCAGCCTTTTTGAATTAAAAAAGGTATCGACAATTCTGTTTTTGTTCCCTTGTCGTCAAGTAAAATTATGCCGCGCTCATTTAATTTACTCTCTGCAATTTGAGCTTCTTTCAATTGATGTTCGTTAGCTCCTGAAATATTCCCATCTAGTGAGTCCAGATATAAAATGTCAATCGTAGTTGATAGATCTCTTAAAAAAATCAAACTGTCTGCTACTGCAAAATTCACTTTGTAGGATAAATTTTGAGTAAATTTATGTGCATTAAAAATATTTTGATTATCGATATCACAAGACCAAAAAGTTCCGCTGACCATGGTTACATACTCTGCAAACAGCAAAGTACTCATTCCATCCTTCCAGTTAATTTTAGGCTTATGATAATAAAATTTTGATTTACCTCGAGCAGTACCTGTTTCTATGATGGTCTTTAGCTTTCTCTCTTCAGCTATTTTAAAAAGTTTTTCAAAAGTAGGATATCTTACGCCCAGCTTATCCTTATATTTAGTGAACCATTCCATAAAATTCTAGTATTCTGTTAATTATAAGCAATAATGATAAAATTAAACATACATATCGCTCTCAATTGTATAAAGTTCTTAATATGAGATCTGGTGCTTTAGGTCGTTATTCATGGACAATGTTTGATTGGGCAAATCAGCCTTTCTATACATTAATTATGACATTCGTTTTTTCTGTCTACTTTACGGATGTCTTTATCACTGGTGACGATGGTGCCCAAAAACTAACTCTTACGCAAACAATTTCAGGTCTAGCTATTGCCCTTTTAAGCCCAGTGCTTGGATCCATTACAGATATAAAAGGAAACCGAAAACTATTGATGGGAATAACATCTGCATTGTTTGTGCTTGGAATGGCGTTGCTTTGGTATTCACCTCCAGGTGCTCCCGACGGTATTTGGCTCGTTATGTTTGGATTAATACTTGCGTCTGCAATGGTTGGATTTTCAGAGGTTTTTAATAACTCTGTTTTAGCAACGATTGAAACTCCTGAAAACTCTGGTTGGTTGAGTGGCATGGGCTATGGGGTTGGCTATATCGCAGGTCTCATTGCATTAATTTTATTTTTAATAATATTTGTTTGGCCGGGCGGAGAGACAGAAAATCTTTATGGTTTAAATACTAGTGAATATGAACACATAAGAGTGGTCGGGCCGCTCAGCGCTATTTGGTATGCAGTCTTTATTATACCTCTATTTTTATTTACGCCTGATATTAAAAAAAATGAAGTTACTGTTATTAATTCAATTAAGATTGGACTTACAAATTTTATCAACACTTTTAAAGAAGCCAGAAAATACAAAAATATATTTACTTTCTTGATTACGAGAATGTTTTATCAAGATGCCCTTAATGCTTTATTTGTAGTCGGCGGCGTTTATGCAAGCCTCGTTGTAGGCATGTCACTCACACAGGTTTTAATACTTGGTATTATTTTAAATGTATTATCAGGACCGAGTTCAATTTATGGAGGATATTTGAATGATCTGATTGGTTCTAAAAATGTAATAAACTTATCACTGTGGGGGTTATTTCTGTCAGGAGTTTTAGGGATATCAATTGATAAAGATACAATATTTTATTTTTTCACAGTTAACGAATATTCATCAAGTGTAGAAGCATTCACATTCGGAATATTTAATTCTATAAGTCAGGTCACTTATATTTGTGTAGTTATTGGTATTTCAATTTTTTATGGTCCTGCACAAACAGCCTCTCGCGCATTAATGGTTAAAATTGCCCCAAAAGAAAAGATGACAGAATTTTTTGGCCTCTATGCTTTTGCTGGCAAATCGACTGCTTGGCTTGTTCCTGGTATAATGTCATTAATACTTGCTTTCACAGATAGCCTTCAATATGCGATGATCTCAATTATAGTTTTTAATTTAATTGGCATTATCGGAATGGTTTTTGTAAAAGATTGATTAAAACAGTTTCATCAATAATTTTTTTATTGCCTGTTTTAACAGTTTCTGCATCTTACTTAATTTCTGCTTTCAATGGACACGTTGAATGGTGTTTGCCACTTACTGATGGGTGCACTTCAATTAGTAAAGTTGGAAGATATGGTCTTTCTTTTTATCTCTATAAATTTATTCTTATACCTGTCACATTTTTGATAATGTATTTTTGGATTATTATATATAAAGAGATTTTTAAAAATTTAATATTGTTGCTATTGAGTCTGACAGCTTCAGTTTTTCTTATACTCTATCTTTCAGCTTTGGGGTATGAAGGTATTTTTTACAGATTTATGAGAGAGATAGGTATTTTTATCTTTTTTTTATTCATGCCTGTATCTCAAATTCTTCTAGTCAAGAATTTGAATTTTCACAGAAAATATCAAAAGTATATACTATACTTATTAACTCTAACTTATCCAATCATGGTATTTATTTATTTTTTATTACTTCCTCTGGATAATTCTAATTATGAAAATATCTTAGAGTGGAATTTTGCATTAATTATATTTATCTTTTTTCCAATTTTTTCCTATGTCGCCGATCAATCTAATGTAAGGATGTAATTAAATGAAATTTATCAATTTTATTGCTGAAAAAGTTGGTAGCAGTAAAGTAACTCTATCTTTTCTCTTCATAATGATTTTCACAAGTTTATTTATTCTTGTGCCTCTTTTACCGTATCAATTAGGGCAAAATTTATTAGACTTAAAATTTGGTTTTGATCAAAATGATATCAAAAATTCATTTACGATTTTAGGTGAGAAAGGAAAAAATCTTCATATATTTGTAAGTTTAACATTAGATATAATTTTTCCAGTGATCTATGTAACCTTTCATTTGGGTATTTACAAATTTTCAAACTACGAAAACAAATTTATCTATATCCTTCCATTAGTAGCAGGTTTTTTTGATATTTTAGAAAATATTCAATGCGCAGCAATAATGACTCAGCCATCTATTGAAACCCTTAGCAATCAACAAATTATTTTTGCAAGCTCAACTAATCAAATTAAATGGATATTAGTTTTATTCATGGTGATGTTTGCTGTTTTTCCAATACTTAGAAAAATTATCAAAAAGCTGAGAAAAAGTTTTTTAAGAAGATATTTATTCATCACTAGAAAGGAAAAATTTAATTATAAACTCAATGATGTTTTGATTGAGCTGGATATAAGAGACTCAATTGATCGTGAAATTTACTTCAATGGTTATTATGAAGAAAAACAACTAGCCTATCTAAGAGAAATTATATCAAAATTTAATATAAAAACATTTATTGATGTTGGCTCTAATATTGGAATTTATTCATTAAGAGTTGGAAAAATATTCCCGGAAATGAAAATATACGCTTTTGAACCGCATCCATCTGCATTTCAAAGATTACAGACAAATGTCTCTTTGAATAAACTTAGTCACGCAATAGAAGCTCATAATCTTGCGCTCTCTGATGAGAATAAAGAAGGCTATCTTAATTCTGCAAAAAGATTTGGTAAAAATCAATCAGGGGGAGCTAGAGTGGATCTAAAGGGAGAAATCAAAATTCAACAAGCTAGAGCAGATGATATTATAAAAATAAAGAATGACGTAATTGCAATTAAAATTGATGTTGAAGGATTTGAAAACCAAGTTCTAAGAGGTTCGCAAGAATTGATTGAAAGCAATAAGATTTTTCTTCAAATTGAGATTTTTGATGAAAATTATGATGAAATCTCAAAATTTTTGTTGAGTAAAAAATTTAAATTACTCAACCACGGAAATTTTACCCATCAGAAAGATGTAAAGGATTATTTTTATATAAATTTCTAACCTGAAACGGAAAATTTAAAACAAGAGGGCTAATGTCTAAAATGTCGTACTCCTGTGAATACCATTGAAATGTTTGCCTCATCAGCGGCCTTTATGACCTCATCGTCTTTAACTGAACCACCTGGCTGAATAACCGCGGTAGCTCCTGAAGATATAGTAACGAGAAGGCCATCTGGAAATGGAAAGAAGGCATCAGAGGCAACAACTGAGTTTTTAAGAGAATTTTCCTCTAATTGCTCCATGTCATTGTTTTTTTGTGAAGCTATTTTAGCACTATCGATACGGCTCATTTGTCCTGCGCCAATACCAATTGTTTTTTTATTTTTTACATAAATTATTGCATTTGATTTAACATGTTTACATACCTTAAATGCAAATAACATATCTTCAATCTGATTTGTATCTGGTTTTTTTCTAGTCACGACTTTAAGATCAGATGAAATTGTACTTTTTACATCACTTGACTGAATAAGAATACCGCCTTCAATACTCTTATGATTTTTTAGAGTATTTTTTTCATGTAAAGAAGGTAAAATTAAAATTCGTAAATTATCTTTTGATTTAAATATTTTTTTAGCTTCTTTAGTAATATCCGGTGCAATAATAACTTCAGTAAATATTTTTGTTATTTCCTTTGCGGTTTCCTCATCCAATGTTTGATTAAGCGCGATGATACCCCCAAACGCACTGGTTTTGTCACATGAAAAGGCTTTTTTATATGCATCATATAAAGTTGTTCCGCTTGCAACACCGCAAGGATTGGCATGTTTTATAATAGCAACCGTTGGAGTCTCTCTTCCAAATTCTTTAATTAATTGTAAGGCAGCATCAGCATCATTAATGTTGTTATAGCTTAATTCTTTTCCTTGAAGCAATTTTGCATAAGGAATCCCAGATCTCTGAAAGGATGACAAATATACACTGGCTGACTGGTGGGGGTTTTCACCATAACGAAGTTTAGAGGATAGCTTTCCAGCTGTTGAAAAGTTATCAAAATATTCTTCTTTATCACGATAAAACCAATTGCTTATTAGTGTGTCATAGAAAGCAGTGGTAGAAAATGTCTTGGCAGCTAATTTTGTTCTGAATTCTAAAGTTGTTGATCCGTTATTTTCTTTTAACTCTTTTATAAGTTCGTCGTAATCATTTACATCAGAAATGACAGTGACGTATTTGTGATTTTTTGCAGCTGAGCGCAACATTGCTGGCCCACCAATATCAATATTTTCGATACAAATGTCATCCTTTTCTTGAGATAATACAGTCTCCTCAAAGGGATATAAATTAACGACGATTAGATCAATATCCCGTATTCCGTGCTCATGCTGTGAACGAGCGTGATCTTTGTCATCTCTTTTTGCTAGTAGGCCACCGTGCACATTGGGATGCAATGTTTTTACTCTTCCATCCATCATCTCAGGAAAATTCGTTAAAGAGGAAACATCGGTAACTTCAATATTCATTTGAGTTATCGACTTTGCTGTGCCTCCTGTCGAAATAATTTCAATTTCATTTTCTTTTAAAATTTTAACAATTTTTTCTAGGCCTGACTTATTCGAAACAGAAATCAGCGCTGTCTTTATTTTTATTTTCAATTTATTGGCCTCTCAATTTTTCAATATTCCCCGCATATTCACTCGGACCACCTCTGAAAGTTGTTGTGCCGGCAACAATCATATTTGCCCCAGCATCAATCACTGACTGGACATTCTCAAAATTTATTCCTCCGTCAACCTCTAAGTCTATTTCCCTACCTGAGTTATCTATTTCTTCCCTAAGTTTTGAAAGTTTGTCGAGCGCACTTGGAATGAATTTTTGTCCACCAAAACCCGGGTGAACACTCATTACTAAAACAAGGTCAATTTTATCCATAAACGGTTTAACAACCTGCCAATTAGTGTCTGGATTAATAGCAAGCCCAGCTTTAACATTAAATGATTTGATTTTATTCAAGCACACATCCGTATCATCATTTGCTTCAGGATGAATTGAGATAATATCAGCACCAGCTTCAACAAACTTTTCGATATAAGGCTCTATAGGGTCAATCATCAAATGAACATCAAAAGGTAATGTAGACTTATCTCTAATTGACTTAACAATGTCAGGACCAATTGTTAGATTTGGTACAAAATGACCATCCATAACATCTACATGAATAAGGTCAGCACCAGCATTTGTAAGGTTTGAGACTTCCTCTCCCAACGAAGAAAAGTCTGAAGCAAGAATAGAAGGCGAAATTTTGACTGGCATATCTCGTATTAAACTGTATAGCAGAAACCCTGATTATTTCCTACCATTATCATTACAAACCAATTTAAATGATTTTAATTCTTTGAGAGAACTTGATATTCAGCTAAGATCGAATTATGAAAAAGATCTATTTTATTTTTTTGTTTTTCTTAATTTGGACAAGCAATTCTTTTTCAACAACCTTAGATGAAGAAGGGCAGTCATTTTCTGGAACACTAAAAAATTTATATGGTCAGGGTATTAATATTACCCTTCCAGACGGTAGATGGGAAGTTAACTCAAGTGAAAAAGATGAGTGGTATACTGATATTGAATTGTATTCTTCAAAATACGACGCTTGGGCTTATGTATACACGCCTGTAGCTCCAATGAGCGGAGACTTTTGGAGGCAAAAACCTTTATCCAAATGTAGTGGAAAAAAGGTTTTAATATCTCTTGTAGAAAGGTCCACACCTGAGGCTACACTATGTGTCGAGGAACAGGAAATTGATGGAGATAAATGGATTGTTATTAATCTTGAGGCCAGAAGTGAAAGACCACCACTAAAATGGTTGCAAGTCATGTATTATTTACCCAATGAAAATTTGAATCGGTCACTATCGAGTGATCAGCTAAAAAAAATTGGAAAGAATGTTTTTAACTCCCTAAGAAAAGGATTTAGAGGAGGAGCTTCAAGTGATATGTCACAGATCACTGAATTAATGTTAAGGTCTGGAACAAGCAATTTTGAATTTCAAGAAGAGAGTACGTCACAGAATTCAAGTTCAGATGATATTCTTAAGTCTAAACTCAGTGAGCTTAAAGATCTCTTGGAAAATGGGTTAATTACACAAGATCAGTACGACTCAAAAAGCAGTGAAATTCTTGAGAATTTCTAAAATTTGATAATCTCTTATTAAGTTCTAACTATTATTATTGTATGGATAAAAGGAAATATAAAGATAATAAAAAAACCAAGAAAACTCGTCAGGACCAGCCCAAAAAAAAAGAAATTGGCGGTCAAGATGGCCCTGAACCAACACGCTTTGGCGATTGGGAAAAAAAGGGAATCACATCAGATTTTTAATATAGAAAATGCTATCAATTTTTAATAATTCACAGTCTAATCAATTCATATAAAATTATATTAATTTTTTTGAGAGGTTCATTATGAAAACTAAATTTTTATCCGCATTAGCATCAATTTTTTTAATTCTTACAATATCAGGCTATGTTCATGCAAAGTCTGGAGACTCAATAATATACCTTGGTATTGCGAGTGGTGATGGCGATATTAAATTAGCCGGCACAACTTACTCAGTTGATACTGAATCGACGAGCCTCGGTGGTATCACATATTTAGATGGAAACGTTTATCTTTCAGGTTCAATTTCAAGTGGCGAACTAACACTTGCAGGAATAGAAATAGATAGTGACGTCTCAACACTCGGAATTGGTTTTTATGAAAGTGATTTAGATTTTAGAACCGGAAATGGGGAGGAATTTAGGTTTGGTATAACAGCAAGAGATGTTGAATTAACTTTAGGAGCTGTTAGCGCATCCGATACTTATTATTCTGTTGGATTTGACAACTCATTTGGATTGGGAGATGGTCTTATTTTCAGTTTTGGTTTTGACACTGACACTGAAGACTTGTTTTCAGATAATTCATATTATGGTTCCCTAATGAAAGCATGGGGTTCAACACTAGTTGAATTAGCAGTAGGCTATTCAAAATCAGTAACCGATGCGAACAATTCATCAGACTCTACAAATATAGGTTTGAGGATAGGTGGAGTATTCTAGAAAAATTTAATTTAGCATATTAATTTATATGTAATGTTTCTTATGAAACAAGGAACTTTTTATTAAAGATGATATATAAAAATTTTATTAAAAAGTGGTACTTGTTATTATCTCTTTTACTTATAGCCTGCGGCGGCGGCGGCGG
>MDTA01208735.1_pt1 | contig 15598 bp, 14 predicted proteins | sample 811151 | NCBI WGS metagenome assembly MDTA01 (sample SAMN05326648, study PRJNA326480) | marine metagenome | isolation source: seawater | place: Indian Ocean: South | collected 2010 | reverse complement strand
TTACACGTCTCTCATCAAACTAATTTAGTTCTCTCAGACGCTGAAAGTTCTGCATATCTTCTACCGTCACCGTGTCACGTTTCGCAAGCTCAGCACAAAATGCAGCTCCTTGGAAAATCGTTGTCAGCTCTTTTTCAGCAGCACATTGCAGAGCTTGAACAGCATCGCCGTTAAAACGAAGGCGCTCGCTTGAATGGTTCGCAGCTTCCTGTGTAACGATACGCTTAAACGTCGTGGCCGGAAGAATACACGTCGAACGCTCTTGCAGTGCGATGACCTCCTTCTCCTTACGGCGCTCTTTGCGAGTTTTCTTCATTGGCTTGGGCAGGGTTACTTTCTTGATGGCGGCAGACATTTTGTTTTTGTTTACTGTCCTTTATACCCATTTTCCACGATATTGTTGGATTAAGTGCAACATTTGTGTGTTTTGGGTTTATTCGGTTGGATTTTCACATAAGGTATTTTAAATTCAGACACCGTATCTTCCACAAGTTTTTGCAGGCAACGTTTGAAAAAACGTTTCACTTCATCAGTATTTCTTGTAGAAAGAGTCTCGTGTATAATATGTGTCGATTGGCGAGACCACGGCATGAGAAGATCTTTCATATTATCTACAAGATCGCACGTCAAGTCTGTTTTATTTCCGACGACGCCGATGATTTTTGCCGAATGCTGCTCGACAATTCGCATCCAATAAACAATGTTAGAATGCTTTCGAGTCGTGTCGTATACGACTATAATAAGCTCGGCGTCGCGCAAATACGAATGCAATAATGAACGAAACCGTTCGGATCCTGCAGTGTCCCATATACTTAAATATAAGTCTTCATGGCCAATCGTCAACGATTTCGATATGAAATCGATGCCCATGGTCGATTGAGGCCGTAATACAGGTTTATCTAAAAAAGCATTAACTATACTTGTTTTTCCTACTCCAAAATCTCCTATTAAACAACATTTAATCCGTCGTCGGGTTAACATCCATATTCTTCGAAGAAGGCACTCTATATACTCGATTGCCACGCTCTCCAAGCCTTGTCTGCCAATCCTATTTTATTCGGGTCTCTCACAATGATTCGCGTCCAATATTCGCAGTAACGCGGGGTCAACAGGGTCGACACGGATTGACGGCGAACAACGAAAGATTTATCGGGTCGTGCAGAATCATAAAAGCGCAAATGGTCCATTGGATGTCCATTCGCCTTTCCCGTAAACCCTACACATGAATAATCTATAATAATATCTTCAGCGTCCAGTTCTGACTCAAATTTCACCAATGCGTCCGTGCTTGGCGTGACACTCCAAGCCTTTGCACGTTTGCACGTATCTACCACCTTGTATAACTGTCTTTCGTCAATGCGACGGAGAAGAGCCCGTGCCTTTTCCATGCTTGGACTCTTCGAGTGACGAATGATTTCAAGAATAGAATCGTCGTATTGACAAAAACTATCCAAATCTTCAATAGATTCTTTTAGAGGCAAGCCAGACAACTCGAGGATATCCGCCACCATATAATGGATAGACACAACTGCAGGATGACGATACACCGTTGTATGTAAACGATAACGCGTCTGGAAAATATTATAAATATCTTCATACACTTTGTGGTGATAACATATGCGGTCATTTACCACTCGCGCTGCGTTAATGATACGCATCGTGTCTGTGTCAAATCCGCCCTGTGAAAGACCGCATGCTCTGGCGTCGCGCTTAATATATTCCAATTTATCAACGTCCAAATGACTGTCCATGTTTGCAACAATGTCGTAAAAAAATCCTTTCTGGCCTTTTTGTGGGGCAATTAACGCTTGCACGAATGCGATTTCTTCAGTAGAATAATCAAAAGCGGATTCACTCAAAAGCAAATGGACCAAAGCCACGGAACGCTGCTCGTGATGGGCCATTTCCGAATATTTATCATTGAGAAATATATCGTCAAACATATGTGAAAAGGGACCGTGGCCTACGTCGTGCAAAAGCCCCGCCAATTGTACCAACAGAATTTGACGATCTGTAATATTTAATTCGGGCTGTTTACTCTGTAAAGAACGGGCCAAAAGACCTGCCAAGTAGGCTACGGATATAGAATGTTCAAAACGCGTATGCGTAGCACCAAGCCACACCCAATGTGCGGTGGCTAGCTGGCGTAATCGGCGCAACCTCTGAAATTTACACGTATTAATAATATCGACAATTTCGGGCCCGAGTTCATATTCGCGATGAACAGGGTCGAAAATAGTCGTGGGGTTTAAACGACGGCGCTTTTTTGAAGACATATAGGTCTCTTACTGTTAAAAATGTTCAGACATTTACAAAACACATATTAGCAACATACTTGTAAATTGAATTGATTTTAAGAGGGAATGGCATTATTCGAAAACACTTTCGCATAATGAGAAAGTGTTGTATTTAAGCTATATACAAATACACACCGTATGAATATTCATATTCGTCAACCTGTTGAATTTGAAAAGATCATAGACGACCCTCATATTCATTGCATCGAGTTAACTCGACACAGAATGGCTGTACAACAACTTTTAGATTCAAGAGATAACGATTGTAGTCTCATGGTACGGCTGAAAGAATATATACAATGTTTTGACAGCATTGTAAGAAAAATAAATCCTGTAAAAAAATTATTAAAACAACCGAATTTCCACTGGGCTATAGATAATAAATCTGTACAATCCTCGTGTTGGAAATTCGAGGCTATTGTTCCGCGCGTTGTTCTGGCCCAATTGTGCCAAATGGAAAGCGAAAAATGTATAAAGGAAGGCCAATACGTCGAAGCAGGTAAATCGCTTCGTCTTTCCATACAATATCATCACAATGCACTCAAGGTATTAGGCAAATGGAAATGGAAATTACCAACGGCAAATCATTATATTTTACAAAAGGATTGGCATGTATCGAGAATACACCATTTTCAGTCCATGCAAAACTTATGCATGTTATGTGTTGGAATACAAAAAGAAACGCCTGCAAAGGCTTTATATACAGTCGCACAACGCGCAGTTAAAGAATCCACACATGCGATATGCGCATGGCCCGAAGCACCATCGACTCTGGCATTGAGTCAGGCTATGCAACACTATTTCTCAGCACATATACTTTGGAATCGTGAAGAATATGGCGGATCTATACATCGCCTCGAAACTTGGCTGCACGACACATCAATGGATACGTTTGACTTTAAACACCTTCGCGAAGAATTGGACAAAGTAGCCTTCTTAATTAGCGAGCGCAAACAAGTCAATAACGGAGCTTATTTCGACGTCATTGCCCCAGTGACGCCGTTGCCCACTCCAGAAGAACTTATACACACGACATCCACTGACGCGCCTCATCCACAAAGTACTCATAGTACCCCAATGGAACCCTCTCCGGACGAGGCGCGTGATTCGATGCCACCTTCCGAAGCGCAGTAAGAGCCATTGCAATTTGTTCAGTGTCTTTTAAATTCACATACAAAACCGTTATTCCGCGTTCTTTTGCCCAACGACGTCTCTTTGGACAAGCATGCTTACCTGTCCAAATAAATAACCACGACGCAGTGGGAACCACGGGGTGAATACGCGCCCACCACGAATCGGAATCTGTATCTTGGTTCCCCACAAGAACAAATACATCGGAACACGAGAAATATATGTCCGTTTTTGTATGGAAGCGCATTTCAGAAGGCATATCGTGTAATGTTAGATCTGACAATGTATAATGATTTACGTCAAGCGTCGAAATATATGACGACGTTTGCAACCCCGATGACCACTGTTCACAAAGGGCCGATTTACCCACACGAGCATCCCCGACTAAAGTTACAATATGCATACGAAAGAAACATGATTTGTTTAAATATACTCAAAAATTATAGATTATCGTCATCTTCGTCGTCTGTATCTACTAATGCGTCAAGTTCATCTAGCCAACCCCCACGAATGGTCAATAAATCATCCTCTTCTTCCTCGGCGTCTTCTTCTTCTTCTTCCTCTTCTTCTTCTTCTTCTTCTTCTTCTTCTTCCTCGGCGTCTTTTTCTTCCTCGGCGTCTTCTTCCTCGGAATCGTCATCGTCCTTTTCTTGTTCCTCCGCGTCATCTTCTTCCGCTTCTAGCAAGTCAAATTCGTCCTCTTCTTCTTCCCCTTGCTCGTCGTCTGGTTCTTGCAATTCGTCCAAACCAACACCTATTACCATTTGGCCATCGGCAATGTATTGAATGTCGACCAACGTAGGCGGTGTGTCATCCTTCAAGCCCACCCATCCGTCAGGATTTGTTTTGGATTTTTTAGGGGCTATATATGGGTCCCGAACGGCTCGGACTCGTTTACCGTGGTACACGTATACCGCCTCGGTATCAAATCCCTCTTCTGTCTTTTTGGCGTGTATTTCCTCGCCCATCTCCAATGCCGCGTCGTCCGCAGCATCCCTAAGTTCATCCAAATCATCGAAAGATTTCACGACCGTTTTGCCGTCCTCGTCCACTTCGAATTCGACAAGTTCTTCGTCCTCGTCGACAGATTTAATAGTGCGGGTCTTGCCGTCTGGAAATGTTATTTGTTGGCCAGCAGCGTAATTGCATTCTTCACATTCGTAGATTTCCACGACCCATGTATCGTCGACCAAGTACTCGAAGGGATGCTCGACAGTTGCGTCATTACGGCGCCGTTTACTCGTCATTGTCCCAATGACTCGTCGGTCATCTGCGTTCATGTAGTAAACTTGCTGGCCCATGAGTGGGTCGTCTTCCTCTTCTTCCTCTTCTTCGTCCTCGTCGTCTTCTTCGTCTTTTTCAATCTGTTCTTTCTCGTCTTCTTCAATCTGTTCTTTTGTGATTTCTTCCTCGTCCTGGTCCACAAACCGAAACGTGTCTTCTTCGAAAGAAAGGTGGTGGTCCCAATCGTCCCAATCGGGATGGCTAAATGTGCCTACGATATCCTGGTCATCGATGGTGACTTTTTTGGCTCTATAAAACGAAAAATCACCATTGGGCTTGCCGTCCTCGTCTTGTTCGGGGAATAGCACTTCCAGCTTTTTTTTGTTCGTCAATAGCGCTTTTACTTTGAGCACGCCGGCATTGACTGCCCAATTCATGACAACGGCCTCAAACTCGATATCCGTCAAATCGTCTTGCCAGTTTTTCATTTCCTCCTCCGTGGCGGGCCAAAAAGCGTCAGCCTTTAATGCCTGAGCCTGGTCATAAAGTGTCTTTACCTCGGCCCGCATTTTGTCTGTAGCGTCTTGGTCATCGTCCTCATTGGCCTCGAGATTCCTTAATTCGGCTTCCTTTTGTTCGTACGCTTTCCACGCGGGGGCTGCCTTTTTAATGAGGATGTTCTCCAAATCTGTCAAAACCCCAGCATTGTCGTGCGCATTGTCAAACGGCGTTTCGGGCGCACCAAACGCCTGCATCGTCTCGATGGCTACCTTGAAACGCGCTTCTTCTTCAGAAGCCATGTCCAAATCGTCAGACAATTTCCTACATTCAACGTACTTGATTGGCACGGAGGCTTTTTGCCTGTACGCGGCCTTTCCACCCTGTTCGTTGTCGTCAACGAGGTAAAGATGGATTTCCGTTTCGGTAAACTCGTAGACGTAAAACTCTGAATTGTCCAGGGCTGGCAAGTATTCAGGTGGGTCTTTTTTTTCCGAATCGGGTATTGGCCGCGCTCGCCACAATTGGACCGCCGGATCCCTTTCGTCGATTTTGTATTTGCCCTTGCGCCACTTTGTAATGATTTCACCCAATGGGCCATTGACAGCCTTGATTTCTTTTTTCGTCTTTGGTAATTTTGACCCATCCGCATATGGGAAGGGAATGCCACGTTGTTCACACTCTTGCTGCACACTCCTTCGAATGTACTCCTCTTTCATTTGACGATTTTGCCATTTCTTGGTCTCTGCAGCAGGCCAATTTTGAAGCCATTCCTTCACGTACGTCTTATTGAGGACCGGCACTACGTTTTGGCGAATCAGCTTTTGTTCCTTTTTCCGTGCCGTTTTTTCTTTACCGCGCAACGTGCTCAGGTCGGTGGCCAATATCGCTTCGGCAGACTCGTTCAAACGCAGCTCGATTTTGTCGTACGTGCCGATTTTAGGATTGTCAAATGCCGGTTCAATCGAGTTTTGCGCAGCAATGATTTGAGCCAATATCTCTGCGGGTATCACGGAATGGCGAATCATCTTTTGCAGTACGCCTTGCACCTCGCCACTGGCCTCATCCGCCCACGCAGTCACGTGAACGTGAATCGCTTGCAACGCCAAGTAGAAATGAAAGGTGTCTTTCACGTCGCGCTTTGCCAAGTCCAAAAGCTTGACCAGCGTATCGTAAAACTCTCCACCACCACTTATCACGCGATTTAATTTTACCAAATCTCGCAACAATTTGTGCAACATGCGCTCTTCGGCCGTAGCGCGACCGTCAATGGACTTACGGACGCGTTTTTTAGGCGGCGGGGCGTTTTCTGAATCGCCCGGCGTTCTTTTGGGCGGTTCGGCGCGATCGAAACGCTTCATATGCGGAACAAACGATTTAAACATGTTGTGGACTGAAATAAACCTTAAATAGGTTTGTTTTTTTAAACAAAGAACTCTTTTAAAATGATCAAAATATTTTAAAATATTTTAAAAGAGACCATCCTGAAATATTCAGACAATCCTGAAATATTCAGGATGGCGTATAAAAGAGTTCAAGTCGAATCAGCAATGTCCACTCTCGCCGTCCCCGAAACCGTTTACGAACATCTTACATCGTTCCGCAAAAATCACGAAGCCTATATTGACGCTATTCAAGAACATTATTCTAAATGTGCATCGAGTGTGCATTTCTTGTTTGACACACTGAACTCTGCCAAGGAAATCGTTCAAAAACACGGTGTCCAATATACTATGGAAGCCATTGCCGCCGCTCGTGGCAAATTAATGCCTATTTTGGAAACGTTTCACGATAAAAAGGAAACGACAGAAAAATCTGCCAGTGCCATTTTACTCATTGTACTCGAATATATTGAAAAGATGGGCATGCATGTCGAAACGGTACCAAGTCTGGCAACATACGGTATCAACGCTTTCCTCATGCTCATGGCCGGTTCCATCATTGTTACACATAAAATAAAAAATATTGTTTAATTGCATAATTCTGTAGCACCATACCTAGTACATATATTATTAATTCTCCAGAAATGAAAAGCTCTACTACCGCCCGATGTCACTTGATTGGCCCTTGTCATTGGCGAACCATTGTCGTCTACACACTCTGCAAGCTCGCAATAACATCTTCCCGAAATAGGATCTACAGCAAATCCAACGGGTTGTCTTAAAGCGTCTTGCTCTTTCAAAGACTTATCCGGATTAAACACCCAATCAATGACAGACACGTCTTCTTTCCCTTCCCAACCTCCAAGTGGTCCCGGTATTGCCTTATTCATGCACGCGTACGCGCAATTGCGCTTTCTCTCATATGGTGTCGCGCCGTCATTGTCATTGTCTTTGAAAGCGGTTGGATCATCTGGATCGGCACCGTGGAAGATTGTAATAATCATATCGTCGTTTTCTATACCATCACACCAACCCAATTCGTCAGGTATGATCACATTCAATGCGTAACCATTTTCCTCAGTCCCGCTGTGTTTATTACACTTGCCTAACGGGCTATATCTTTCCATGGCGCTGCGCATACTATCTTGCATAACACTTGTATCTGGATTATCTATTAGGCCATTAGAGCCCTTGTAAAGAAGACTCTCGAGAAATGACCTTTCTGGAAAATACATGGTTCCGTAATCGACCGCGGCATACTCACAGCGGCACTTGTTACCGTCGACCACAAACCCAGTCGGTTCCAGGTCCAATGTGTTGGCAGGCGTCCACGTCGGCTGGCCATCGCCTTTGGGATCATCGCGATTTAAACAGGCGTTTCTACACTCGAGGTGTTTATCGTACGTTGTACCGGACAATGTAAGCCCGTCAATGACAATAGGCTTGTCTAAACAATAACCTTTGAAAGAAACGGGCGGCGAAACCTCGTTTAAGTCAATAGAATCCTCGAAACCGCTTGCTGTAGGGACAGAAGCACTGTATACAGGAAAGTCCATTCTCCGCGATGTCGAAAAAGTCGAAATGATTTGACCAAATTCTTCGTTTGCACACTCGTTGCACGTGGCCGATGCCCGTTGGTCTACGCTGGTTCCGCGCGAACATCTGGCGCAACCTTCATTCGTTTTTTGAAGTCCAAGTGGGCAAAACTCATTGTTTTCCGACCCGGTAAATTCATAGTCAGCACACTGCCAATGTGAAATGGAAGAATCGCACGCTTTACAATCGGATTTGCCTGTCTGATCTTGATATCTTCCAAACGGGCATTCTTCACAGTCTTTCCACGTGGTCGGCCAACCCTTACCAACGGAGTTGGAAACTTTATCGTATTCAAACCTTCCTATTGCACATTCCTTGCACTGTCCGTTTGACGTGCGAGTTGTTTCGTCCGAATATCTACCAACACTGCATCGTTTGCACGAGGTTTTGCCTGTCTCATCTTGATATCTTCCGACTTGGCAATGTTTGCAATAACCCATTTCTGTTTGGTCTTGGTAATACCCTTTGGGGCAGGCTGCACAGCTATACCGATTCGTAGTGTGTTTGTAACCCACGGGGCATATTTTACAATCGGTTTGCCCTTGTTGATTTTGGTAATTGCCATACTCGCATTTTATGCCCTGCACTTCGCGCCCTTTGTTTTCGCAGTATTTTCCTTTGTCACAGCTTTTACATGACTTTTCCATATGGTTTGGTTGATCTTGATATTGACCAGTTTGGCACTGTCTGCATACAGCTCTTGTTGTCTCATGTTCCCTGCGACTGCCCTTTCCACAACCTAGCTCATAACCTATTATACCGTAGGGTGTCGTTCGGCCAATTCCCCAATGTTCAGACGGGTAACTCGAACCCGCACCAGGAGCGTCTCTGTCTTTAATCCATCGATGGGAGCGATCTCTGTCGGACTCTGCATCAACCCCTTCTAAATTGCCATTTCCGCAGTAACAAAAATAGCTCAATCCTCTGTCAGCACGGTAGTCCCAAGATTGCGAACATGGCCATTCTGAATCTTTGCCTAAATAAAATGCATATTCTCCTCCTTCGGCGCTACATATTATGCCAGCGTAATCATCATGGTACCAACCTGACCACCCCAATGAACACTTAGGCTTTTGCCAGCAAACCTTTTCCATCACAAATCCATTATAGTTACGACAAGCATCGGCACAAAGCTGTTGGTGCTTTACTTCTTTCCCGACTTCGTTTGTTCCGTAGCTTTCGTGCCATTTGAGGCTCCATCTAAATGAGCGCGATGTATGCGCTATGACTTCGTTTGCGCCCCTATGATTATCATACGAATAAGTGCCAAACGAACTATCCCAACGTTTATAATGTTGGACTCTAGGCTTCCAACCCAAATTGTCTCCAGACGCCGAACGCCATGGAGCTGCATTCCAGTCGGAAATGTCATCGTAAAAACCGACATAGTCAAAATCATGAGCATTTGTCAGAACGAAAAGTCCGATCCCTAGAAGGACACTTACACCGTGCATAATGATACGTCTATAGTAAACATTTATATAGTCTCTTTTTCCCCTTTCGCCCCGCCTGTAAGATGTGCGTGGATTCCGAGCCACTGTTCACCGATATATGTATATAAAAGTAAAACTTCACATTGTGGTATGATTTTCGGATCTTCCATTGCGTTACGTACAAATCAGACAATGCTTCGAGGTCAAATACGCGAGGCCTTTCAAAATGAATGGAACGATCTGTACGAAAGTGTCAAAAATGCAGAGTTGAGTCTTCAGCACAAATTTGAAAGTTCGACGCATCGCCGGGCAGATTTATGGGAAATTCAAGTGGCATTTGTGTTGGGCGTATGGGCATCTCTCGTATGTTGTGCGATTTTGGCCTTGTGTTACAAAGTGTATCGAGGAAAACGCAAGAAACGTCATGATAAAATTTAATCTTTTGCCGTATCCTTGATTTCTAAGACGATTTCGTTGGCTTTTTCAATGTGTCCCTGAGTTTCGCCAGTGTCTTCCAACGAAATGTGCGACGGCAATATTACAGGTACATCGGGCGCAATATTTGGAGTGTTGGGAGGCGGCGTTCTTCCGTTTTTTTCCATCTCTTTTTTTTAAGCGTACATCATTTAAGTAGTATAAAAATAAAAGATGCGCATATTTTGTTTATATTTAAGAACGCGTTTAAACTTTTAGTACAACATGGTGAAACTTGAGGTGACCAAGGTTATTCTGACGCGCGGCGAAGATTGGGCATTGGTACGATATCGTACGGCGGATAGCAGCGGAACATGTGGTGGCAAATTCGGCTGTTCAACGGCCCAAATGGTCCCCGGACAATTTTATCGTGGAACGATAACACAAAAACGCACGCGAAACGGCGATCGCAAATGCGCGTTCAAAGGGGCACCGATTTCGCGTACTGCACATGCTTTAAAGGCCGCCCTAAAGGCACAAGGTATCGGTTATATGGACCGTTCTGCTATTTTTACGCATATGAAACCATTTGATTCGTTGTTGCACGCGCTTAAAAATCGTCAAAACGCTTCACTAATGGATGTGCCTAAAATTGGCCGCAAAAAATTGGCGCGACTTTACGCAGCGTACGACGCCGTGTCCAACGAGCTCAACATGTCTATGGAAATGAGCAAGACCTTTCCACAATTGCATGCGTACATGAGTGAAAAACAATTGGCGGCCGCACTCAAATGGCAAGGCAATTCCATGGAAAAATTGGTTCGATTCATCGCGGCCGATCCATGGCGTATCATGTACGACACGGAATTCGATTCGTTTGGCCACGAATCTATCGCGAGGTCTGATTTTGTGAAAAGTACGACAAGCCGAAGCCGTTTAAAGATGGTCAAGGCCGCCGCCGCCGATCTTCGGCTATTGATGACGGACCCGCGCGCAAAACGTTGCCAGGCGGTCCATACGATTAAAGATTATATGAACCGCACCGGGAATTATTGGATGCCCCTTGGTCTTTTTCTTTCTAAAATGGAATCGATTCAGCCCAGCTGGCCCTGTGTAGTCTATGACGGTCACGTGGCTCTTGTACGCTACGCCGACATCGAATCGTTCCTCGGAAAGACTTTTCAGCGCATGCGGCGCGTGTACAGGCAGCCAGATTGGACGCCCCCGTCTCCCGAAGCACAACTGGACGCAACTCAGCGCCAAGCCGTTGTGCGTGCTTGTGAAGAACCACTGTTTATTTTACAAGGAGGTGCGGGCGTGGGTAAAACATCCGTTTGTCGATACATTGTGAAGAGTTTGGGTGGACGAGTGGTCTGTGCGGCGCCTACAGGCAAAGCGGCACAGCGCATGGCAGAAGTAACAGGCGTAGCGGCGTACACGGTGCATCGATTGGCGTACATGTCCGAAACGTTGCCCATGCCCTCGACCCTGTTGTTGGATGAACAGTCCATGCAAGAACCCGAAATATTGGCTTTATTGTTGAACAAACGTTCATTTAATAAAATTATATTTGTCGGAGACACGGCACAATTGACAAGTGTAGTTCCTGGACAATTTCTGAAAGACATTTGTGATTCAGACATACCCAGAGTCGAATTGACCAAGATTTATCGTTCGGGGCCAACATCGTTTATTGCTACAAATGGCCAAAAGGTGCGCGACGGCGATACCTCATTGGATACGTCGCCCGAATCTTTTGTCGTGAAGCCGTATCAGTCGGACGACGACATCATTGAACACGCGAAAGAGATTTACGAGTCCACAAACGAAATGCCAATGGTACTATGCAACACGAACGCGGAAATAAGCGGTCTAAATGCTAGACTGCGACAAATATGCAATCCCATCGGCGCAAAACCCCACTCAAACCCAGTTTCTATGGATTACAGCGACAAGACGTGGCGATATCCAAACTGGTGTTTTGGCGTTGGCGATTCAGTTATTAATACGACCAACAAATATGTGGACGTACTTGATAATGATGGACAAGCCGTCGGCAAAGAATTGCAGGTGGCCAACGGAGAAATTGGCGTTGTGACAAGAGCCAAAGGAAAATTTGTGATGGTCAAATTTGACAGATTAGTGAAATTTAATATCGAGGAAGAAGATTACTTGAGGCCAGCCTATGCGCTTACTGTAAACAAAGCACAAGGAAGCGAATATCCAATTGTCATGGTGAAATCCTCGAGTTCGTGGGGCGATAAAAGAGAAAGATTTTACACGGCCATTACGAGGGCCCAGAAAAAGTGCATCGTGTACGAAGTGCGCTCTTCCAACGCCGATTGCATACGCGCAAGACCAGCTACACGTAAGACGTATCTCATGAAACGTATTTGAATTACATAAATGACTATATAAATGTCTTTTTATTTGTTAAATGCCAACTGTAGCAACAGGAATATCCATAGATTCTGTCAAAAAATCGACTGCACATTGGATATTTGTCCTAGCTTTTCTAAACGTTATATTCACATTGTACATCATGTATCAGATACAGGATATCTCTTCATACATACTTTATATTTCACAAAGTATTTTATTGCCATGGTTTGCAAGTGTAAGTGTGCAAGCCGGTGAGCCAGAGTCTCTACGAAGCGTTGCCAACACCCAGATGGTTTTGTCCGTTCTCGTAGTCGTCAGTGTACTTTCATACGTGTGTTTTTACTATTCGTTTACGGATATGTGTGAACAATGTTTTTGCCATCAATGTTACGGCATCGAAATAGCCGACGAGTGTGCCGTTCAAATGCTCAATAGTTCTGTTACGCTTCGCCGCGAACAATGCGAAATGTTGCCTGAATGGGACGCTGTTATACCAATAAATATCATACTGGCATTCTTGGGGATCATTGGCATCCATACCGCGCGTCAAATGCATTATTATTCCCAAATACTTGGTCAAAAAATTCTAGTAGCATCTCCTGTAGATAGTGTACCATCGTACATTTTTGTTTAATAAAAGTATATACATTTAAGAGTTACAGTTTTATTTTTTACGTAATCGCTTGGCTTGAGGTGCGACTATTTCTTCTTCTTCTTCTTCGTCGCTCAAGTCGTAGAGTTCTTTCAACATGTCTAGATCTTCGACGGTTTCGTTCAAAACGAAAAGAATCATGTGCAATGTGTTTTGAACGACTACTTTGGTCTGGCCTAATTGAACCCATCCCCGTTTGTGCAATATTTGTTGTCTTTGTTGGGTTTCTGCAATAAGTCTATGGAGAACCTCCTTCTCTTCCATGTCCGTAGGCTTTAAATGTTCTAAAATATTGTACACTCTGTCCACTGTCAAATGATAAATGGACTGGCGTAAAGTCTTGCAGAACGCATCGAAAATTGATGAGAATGCTATCACGTGAACCGGCTGGTGTTTCACGGCCCATTTCCCCTCCGATGTTTCCCAATGGACTTCGACGTCGGCGCGAAACGTCACGCGTTTCACCCGACACCGCTTTAAGGTAAGCATATCGCCCAATGTTAGAGTTTTATATAGTCTTTAATTTTTTAAAGACAAATTTTTTTTTAAACCATCGTCTGAATATTTCAGAATGTCTGAATATTTCAGAAAAAGGGAAGTAGCCAATGGCATATATTTAAAGGCACATTTTCCATACTATATGCTTTTGCTATTTTGGCTTTGGACAAGCGTGTACGCGGGCCAACCGACGTGTTCCGATTTACAAACCACGTACTCTGTTCAGAACTGCTGCCAAGGAAACCAATCCGTTGGACTGTGTGGCGCGGGGACACAGTGGGACGGTCAGCAATGCCAAATACAAACTCCAGCGATCGCTATGACTATTCAACCGTTTGACCGCCCTGACGAAAGCATTGCTGTAACCATGGCCACGGGGGGCGCCGCCAACGGATGGCATACGTGCACGTGCAAAGACGGTTCGACTTACGAATGCCAATCGAATCGCGGGGACGGTGCCGCCTGTTGTGGTCGTTCCATGCCCGCCATTTGCGGCGAAGGCAATGTTGACATGGACGGGTATCAATTTGATACGGGCAGCGGTTGGCATACGTGCACGTGCGAAGATGGTTCGACCTACGAATGCAAATCAAGTCACGGGGACGGTGCCGCCTGCTGTGGTCGTTCTATGCCTGCTATTTGCGGCGAGGATAACATTGGCTCTTCGCCAATCGGTGGGCATCCAGTGGTTATCGGCGGCCATGCTGTGTTTGTGCCAATACATGCAGACGGTTGGCATACGTGCACGTGCGAAGACGGTTCGACCTACGAATGCAAATCCAAACACGGGGACGGTTCTGCGTGCTGTGACCGTTCGAAGCCTGCCATTTGTGGCACGACGAGCGCAACGACCAGACCTCAGTTAGACATCGACGATACCGCCGTTTTTGGACTGTCCTCTCGCGTTTTGGATGCAAAATATACAAACATATGGCATGAATGCACGTGTGACGACGGTTCAACCTACAAATGCCAATCAAACCGAGGAGATGGGAACGCCTGTTGTGGTCGTTCAAAAGCTGCAGTATGTGGTGCACAACAGCCCGTTTGGCATAACTGCACGTGTGGCGATGGGTCGACGTTTCAGTGCAAATCAAGCCAGGGGGACGGTTCCGCCTGTTGCGATCGGTCCGTGCCTGCCATTTGTGGCCAACAGTGCCAGGCATCTCAATGCGCATCGTGGTCTTGCAAACAGTGGTGCGAGTGTTACGATTCCAAATTCGATATAGAATACAGCACGCACCAATGTGGAAACTATGGGACATGCGATTGCACGGATTCAGCCGACGACGAATCGGGAGGACACGAAATTTACGCGGCGTTGGGTGACATTGCAAAGCTGCGCAAACAACTCCATCCTGTCCTCCTGCAATCTCCCACCGTCTATGGCGATATCACGTCCTTTCCCACTCCAAACTTGCCGTGTGGGGGCTCAAATGTTAATTGTGGACCCATTGTACCGTACATCAGAGAGGCCAACTGCTGCAAAGCCATGACGTTGGCGTGTCTTGCCTGTGCGGACAGACAGACACCCGACGAGTACTGTCTAAAACATCCCCAAACCCAAGGATGTGATGCATTACCGCTGCACATGGTTGATCTGTAAGATGACGCCCTTGTTCAGTCTCGAACGACAGAGGTATTTGGGTTTGATCTAAGTCGTATCCAATTCGAGCCCCAAATGCACGGTATGGGTGGTGGCGCGTACACCCCGAAAACAAGACGTCGGCTTGCACGCGACTTTTCGCTCGGCGGCATCGTTCAGCCAGTCGACGATCGCAAAGAAAAGTGTTCGGACAGTAATCCGTACGGAAAAGTCGTTCGAATCATTTACAAAAACTCTGCAGCCGTCTGCACGGGTACGTTAGTGAGTCCGAAACACGTGTTAACTGCCGGCCATTGTTTATACAACTTTAAGGGACTAAACAACGCCAACACTGGCTGGTTGGACATTAAGGGTATCATGTTTACGCCATGCAAGAATGCGGAAAAAATGAATAGTTTGGACCCGCCCATCCCCAAAAGTTATTCTAATTCGGACGTAGACAGGACCTGGACCTGGGCGCGCACCGTCAAGGGATGGACACGCCA